>Ga0222428_100151_pt1 | contig 74207 bp, 62 predicted proteins | sample 2B5Ametagenome_FD_182471 | JGI IMG/M metagenome (GOLD analysis project Ga0222428, IMG submission 182471) | Enriched microbial communities from leaf-cutter ant dump, University of Wisconsin, Madison, United States - 2B5A (version 2) | ecosystem: Environmental > Terrestrial > Nest > Insects nest >...
GTCTCCCACGCCAACAACAAGACCAAGCGCCGTTTCCTGCCCAACCTGCAGTACCGTCGTTTCTGGGTGGAAAGCGAAAACCGCTGGGTGCGCCTGCGCGTTTCCAGCGCTGCCCTGCGTCTGATCGACAAGAACGGCATCGACTCCGTGCTCGCTGACATGCGCGCCCGTGGCCAGGCTTAATTTCCACTGAAGGAGAACCAACATGGCTGCAAAAGGCGGACGCGAAAAGATCAAGCTGGTGTCTACCGCTGACACCGGCCACTTCTACACCACGACCAAGAACAAGAAGACGATGCCTGAGAAGATGTCGATCATCAAGTTCGACCCGAAGGCGCGCAAGCACGTCGAGTACAAGGAAGCCAAGCTGAAGTAATTTCGGCCGCTCTCCACCAAGAAACCGCCACGGCATTCGTGCCCTGGCGGTTTTTTGTTGCCTGCGACCGCCCGATTCGCGAAGCAATCCATCGCATATCACGATGACAGAGCACCAATCATCATGGGAAAATGCGCAAAACCTTCTCCAAATGAGAAGATAACGCCACTCCATGAAAAGCTCCGAGCGCAGTTTCGCGCGCCGCATCGATCTCACCTCGCTGCAATTGTTCGTAGCCGTCTGCGAACTGGGCAGCATCGGCCGCGCGGCCGAACGCGAGTTCATCGCGGCGTCTGCCGTGAGCAAGCGCCTGTCGGACCTGGAGGCGGCCGTGGGCACTGCGCTGCTGTACCGCCACAGCCGGGGCGTGACACTGACACCCGCCGGGGAAAGCCTGCTGCACCATGCGCGCACCGTGCTGTTCGGGCTGGAGCGCATGCAGGGCGAGCTGAGCGAATACGCCGGCGGCGTGCGCGGCCATGTGCGCATGCACGCGAATATTTCCGCCATCGTGCAGTTTCTGCCCGAAGACCTGGGTGCCTTCGCACGCGCGCACAGTCAGATCAAGATCGACCTGCAGGAGCATCTGAGCCCCGCCGTGCTGCACGCGGTGCAAGAGGGCGCCGCCGACCTGGGGCTGTGCAACATGCCCGCCACCAGCCATGGCAGCCCGCTGCAAAGCCGCCCCTACCGCAGCGACCATCTGGTGCTCGTCGTGCCGCAAACGCACGCCCTGTCTGCGCGAACCGCGATTGAATTCGAAGAAGTGCTGGACTGGGACATCGTCGGCCTGCACGCCGGCAGCAGCATCAGCCTGGCCATGCACCAGGCCGCTGCGCAGGCCGGGCGGCCGCTGCGCCAGCGCATCCAGGTCACCAGCCTGGACGCCATGTGCCGCATGATCGACAACGGCCTGGGCGTGGGCTTGCTGCCCGACCGGGCCTTCGCGCTGATGCGCGGCGTGGGACGGCTCACTGCCGTGCCGCTGCAAGCACCCTGGGCGCGGCGCGAGCTGCGCCTGGTGGCGCGCGACTTTGACACCCTGCCCGTCACCGCACGGCTGCTGGTCGAGCATTTGACGCCTCCTACAATTTCCACCCCCACCTGAAAGACGAAGCGAGACTGCCATGGGACGCACCCTGTACGACAAGATCTTCGACGAACACGTCGTCCACACCGAGGAGGACGGCACCGCCGTGCTCTACATCGACCGCCACCTGGTGCACGAAGTGACCAGTCCGCAGGCCTTTGAGGGCCTGCGCGAAGCCGGACGCAAGGTGTGGCGCGTCAGCTCCATCGTGGCCACGGCCGACCACAACACGCCCACCACGGGCTGGGAGCTGGGCTACGACGGCATTGCCGACCCCATCAGCAAGGAGCAGATCACCACGCTGGACAAGAACATTGCCGAAGTGGGCGCGGCCGCCTTCTTCCCGTTCATGAGCAAGCGCCAGGGCATTGTGCACGTTATCGGCCCGGAAAACGGCGCCACCCTGCCCGGCATGACCGTGGTCTGCGGCGACTCGCATACCTCGACGCACGGCGCCTTTGGCGCGCTGGCGCACGGCATCGGCACCAGCGAGGTCGAGCACGTGATGGCCACGCAAACGCTGCTGGCCAAGAAGGCCAAGAACATGCGCATCCAGGTCGATGGCAAGGTGGCGCCCGGCATCACCGCCAAAGACATCGTGCTGGCCATCATCGGCAAGATCGGCACCGCCGGCGGCACGGGCTACACCATCGAGTTCGCGGGTGACGCCATCCGCGCCCTGTCGATAGAAGGCCGCATGACGGTGTGCAACATGGCCATCGAGGCCGGTGCGCGCGCCGGCCTGGTGGCCGTGGACGAGAAGACCATCGAGTACGTCAAAGGCCGCCCGCTGGCCCCCACCGGCGTGGAATGGGAGCAGGCCGTGGCGTACTGGAAGACGCTGCACTCCGACGCTGACGCGCACTTCGACGCCGTGGTCACGCTGCGCGCCGAAGACATCGTGCCCCAGGTCACCTGGGGCACCAGCCCCGAGATGGTGGTGGGCGTGGACACCACCGTGCCCGACCCCGACAAGGAAAAAGATGCCAACAAGCGCGGCGCCATGGAGCGCGCGCTGACCTACATGGCGCTGGAGCCCGGCAAGCCGCTGAGCGACATCTTCGTGGACAAGGTGTTCATCGGCTCGTGCACCAACAGCCGCATCGAGGACATGCGCGAGGCCGCAGCCGTGGTGAAGAAGCTGGGCCAAAAGGTGGCCAAGAACATCAAGCAGGCGCTGGTGGTGCCTGGCTCGGGCCTGGTCAAAGAGCAGGCCGAGCGCGAAGGGCTGCACGAAATTTTCAAGGCCGCAGGCTTCGAGTGGCGCGAGCCCGGCTGCTCCATGTGCCTGGCCATGAACGCCGACCGCCTGGAGCCCGGCGAGCGCTGCGCCTCCACCAGCAACCGCAACTTTGAAGGCCGCCAGGGTGCGGGCGGGCGCACGCACCTGGTCAGCCCGGCCATGGCCGCAGCGGCGGCCATCCACGGCCACTTCGTGGACATCCGTAAATTCGCCTGAGGGAACACGCCATGCAGAAATTCACCGTGCACAAGGGCCTGGTGGCCCCCATGGACCGCGAGAACGTCGATACCGACGCCATCATCCCCAAGCAGTTCCTCAAGTCGATCAAGAAGACCGGCTTCGGCCCCAACCTGTTCGACGAATGGCGCTACCTGGACCAGCCGGGCCAGCCCGGCGTGCCCGAGAGCGCGCGCAAGCCCAACCCCGGCTTCGTGCTGAACCAGCCGCGCTACCAGGGCGCGAGCGTGCTGGTGGCGCGCAAGAACTTCGGCTGCGGCTCCAGCCGCGAGCACGCGCCCTGGGCGCTGGAGCAGTACGGCTTCCGCGCCATCATCGCGCCGAGCTTCGCCGACATCTTCTTCAACAACTGCTTCAAGAACGGGCTGCTGCCCATCGTGCTGCCCGAGGCCACGGTGGACCAGCTTTTCAACGAGGTGGCGGCCTTCCCCGGCTACGAACTCACCGTCGACCTGGAACGCCAGGTGATCGTGCGCCCGCAGGGCGAGGAAATCCCGTTCGACGTGATCCCGTTCCGCAAGTACTGCCTGCTGAACGGCTTCGACGACATCGGCCTGACGCTGCGCCACAAGGACAAGATCGCCGCCTTCGAGGCGCACCGCCTGGCCACCAAGCCCTGGCTGGCGCACACCATGGCACAGGGCTGATGCACTAAAAAGTGAGCGCCTGGCGCTTGCCTACAAAGGATTTCAAGGTTATTTCGTATTGAAACCCAATGCTGGCGAGCGCGAGCAGCTATCAAATTTGAAAAGGAAGCACCATGAAAATCGCAGTTCTGCCCGGTGACGGCATCGGCACCGAGATCGTCGCCGAGGCCGTCAAGGTCCTCAACGCCCTGGACCTGAAGTTCGAGATGGAAACCGCGCCGGTCGGTGGCGCCGCCTACGAGGCCGCGGGCCACCCGCTGCCCGAGGCCACGCTGAAGCTGGCCAAGGAGGCCGACGCCATCCTGTTCGGCGCCGTGGGCGACTGGAAGTACGACACGCTGGACCGCCCGCTGCGCCCCGAGCAGGCCATCCTGGGCCTGCGCAAGGCCCTGGGCCTGTTCGCCAACTTCCGCCCGGCCATCTGCTACGAGCAGCTCACGCACGCCTCCAGCCTCAAGCCCGAGCTGGTGGCGGGCCTGGACATCCTCATCATCCGCGAGCTGACGGGCGACATCTACTTCGGCCAGCCGCGCGGCCGCCGCACGGCCGTGGACGGGCACTTCCCCGGTGCCGAGGAAGCCTTCGACACCATGCGCTACAGCCGCCCCGAGATCGAGCGCATCGCCCGCGTGGCCTTCGAGGCCGCGCGCAAACGGGGCAAGAAGGTCACCAGCGTGGACAAGGCCAACGTGCTGGAAACCTTCCAGTTCTGGAAGGACGTGGTGACCGAAGTGCACAAGGACTACCCCGACGTGGAACTGGAACACATGTACGTGGACAACGCCGCCATGCAGCTCGTGAAGAAGCCCAAGGCGTTCGACGTGATCGTCACCGGCAACATGTTCGGCGACATCCTCTCGGACGAAGCCTCGATGCTCACCGGCTCCATCGGCATGCTGCCCAGCGCCAGCTTGAACGACAGGAAGCAGGGCCTGTACGAGCCCAGCCACGGCAGCGCGCCCGACATCGCCGGCAAGGGCGTGGCCAACCCGCTGGCCACCATCCTGAGCGCGGCCATGATGCTGCGCTTCTCGCTGAACCAGGGCGAAGCCGCCGCCCGCATCGAGGCCGCCGTGCAAAAGGTGCTGGCCCAGGGCCTGCGCACGCCTGATATCTACAGCGAAGGCACGACCAAGGTCGGCACCGCGCAGATGGGCGACGCCGTGGTGAAGGCGCTGGCGGCCTGACCTGCCCCCGCCCACGCAAAAGCGGCCCCGCGGGGCCGCTTTTGCGTGGCGCCGCGCCGCCCCTTCACAGGTCCGGAACCAGCCAGACACGCACGCCCGCACACCCGAGACTCCTGGGCTTTCAACCCCCTTCAAGGAGTCTTGATGCCCCCCCTTTCCCTACAAAACCGCGTCGCCATCGTCACCGGCGCAAGCTCCGGCATCGGGCGCGCCGCCGCCCTGCTTTTCGCCCAGGCGGGCGCGGCCGTCGTCGTCGGTGCGCGCCGCCAGGCGGAGCTCGACCAGCTCGTCGCGGCCATCGCCCAACAGGGCGGCCGTGCCGCCGCCGTGGCAGGCGACGTGCGCGACGAGGCCTACGCCCAGGCGCTCGTGGCCACGGCCGTGGCGCGCTTCGGCGGCCTCGACGTGGCCTTCAACAACGCCGGCACCATGGGGCCGCTGCAGCCCACGCCCGGCGTACCGCTCGCGGCCTGGCAAGACACGCTGGACACCAACCTCACCAGCGCCTTCCTGGGCGCCAAGCACCAGATCCCGGCGATGCGCGCGCGGGGCGGCGGCTCGGTCATCTTCACGTCCACCTTCGTCGGCCATACCGCGGCGTTCCCGGGCACGGCGGCCTACGCGGCCAGCAAGGCCGGGCTGGTCGGGCTCACCCAGGCCTTGGCCACGGAGTTCGGGGCGCACGGCGTGCGCGTCAACGCCCTGCTGCCCGGCGGCACGCTCACCCCCATGGCCCACGCCATGAACGCCACGCCCGAAGCCCTGGCCCAGGTGGCGCAGCTGCACGCGCTCAAGCGCCTGGCCGAGCCGGAGGAAATCGCCCGGGCCGCGCTGTACCTGGCGTCCGATGCCGCCTCGTTCGTCACCGGCACGGCCATGCTGGTGGATGGCGGCGTATCGGTGCAAAGGGGCTGAGGCGCCGCGGCGGCAACGCATTCCGCTACAATGCGCGCCTATGTTTGCCGCCCGCCCGTTCGCCCTGAACACCGCCTCTGCCGCCACGGCATGCAAGGCTGCGCGCGCAATCACCACCAAAACCACGACCATTAAGGGCTGATCCAGCTCCGGTATCGTCGTGCGCCCTCCCTGGCCAGACGAGCCGGGGGCGAAAAAAAGCAGCCACCGGTCGGGTGCGCACTGTTTTTAACTTGAAAGGGCGATTGAAATGAGCAAGCAATTGGTAGGTCTGGTCGGCTGGCGCGGCATGGTCGGCTCCGTGCTGATGGACCGCATGCAGGCCGAAGGCGACTTCGCGCTGATCGAGCCGGTCTTCTTCTCCACCTCCAACGCCGGCGGCAAGGCGCCCGCCATGGCCACGGTCCACACCCAGCTCAAGGATGCCAACGACATCGCCGAGCTGTCCAAGTGCGACATCATCATCACCTGCCAGGGCGGCGACTACACCAAGGAAGTCTTCCCCCAAATCCGCGCCGCGGGCTGGAATGGCCACTGGATCGACGCCGCGTCGTCGCTGCGCATGGAAAGCGATGCCGTCATCGTGCTCGACCCGGTGAACGAAGGCCTGATCAAGGCCAAGCTGGCCGCTGGCGGCAGGAACTGGATCGGCGGCAACTGCACCAACTCCATCCTGCTGATGGGCCTGGGCGGGCTGTTCAAGGCCGGCCTGGTGGAATGGGTCAGCTCCATGACCTACCAGGCAGCATCGGGCGGCGGCGCCAACCACATGCGCGAGCTGCTCAAGGGCATGGGCGTGGTGCACGCCGCGGTGGCCGACGAACTGGTCACGCCCGCCTCCGCCATCCTCGACATCGACCGCAAGGTGGCCCAGACCATCCGCGAGGACGTGCCGACCGAGTTCTTTGGCGCGCCCCTCGCGGGCGGCCTGATCCCCTGGATCGACGCGCAGCTCGACAACGGCCAGTCCAAGGAAGAATGGAAGGGCCAGGCCGAGGTCAACAAGATCCTGGGCACCGAGGCCACCATCCCCGTGGACGGCCTGTGCGTGCGCATCGGCGCCATGCGCTGCCACAGCCTGGCGCTGACGCTCAAGCTCAAGAAGGACCTGCCGCTGGCCGAGATCGAAGCCCTCATCCAGGGCGGCAACCCCTGGGTGAAGTTCGTCGCCAACGAGCGCGCCCTGACCGTGAAGGAGCTGACGCCCGCCGCCATCACCGGCGGCCTGGAAGTCGGCGTGGGCCGCGTGCGCAAGCTGAACATGGGGCCGGAATACGTATCGGCCTTCGTGATCGGCGACCAACTGCTGTGGGGCGCCGCCGAGCCTCTGCGCCGCATGCTGCGCATCCTGCTCGGCGCCTGACGGCAGGGCGGCACCGGGGTGAAAAGCACCCCGGCAGCCGCATTGTTCGCGCCTTCCCCGCCGCGCAGCCCTGCTAAGGTAGCCGCCAGGCGGTAGAAAAGCACCGCCGCAGCAAGAGTTGCACGCCGCCAAGGCGCACAAGGCTGGGTTGCCATGGATACGCCCTGTTACCGGACGTTGTCCATTGCCAACAGGACCCATGCCCTTCTGTGCCTCGGAGCAGCCCGGGAAAAGCTAGAGCGATGCCTGAGCTTGTCAGTGCAAAACATTGCTGCTAAGGTGCTTTTTTACATTTATTCAGCGCCACGGCAGAGGAGGAGATCGCTCATGTCCATCACGCCAGCCGATTGCGCCACACAACTCCTACAGCAGATGGCAAACATGCACCGTTGGAAATCCTCCGCTTTGGCCGCAGCGGCCTTGGCCCTGGGCGGCCTGTACGCAGCCGACGCCTCGGCCCTGGCCCTGGGCCGCATCACCGTGCAGTCTGCATTGGGTGAACCGCTGCGCGCAGAGATCGAGCTGCCGCAGATTTCCGCCTCCGAGGCGGAAACGCTGCGCACCCAGGTCGCGCCGCAGGAAACCTTCCGCGCCCAGGGCATGGAATACTCGCCCGCCATCAACGGCGTGCAGGTGCAGTTGCAGCGCCGCAGCGACGGCTCCATGGTGCTGCGCCTGTCCAGCACCCGGCCCATCAACGAGCCCTTCGTCGACCTGGTGCTCAATGCCTCCTGGGGCTCCGGCCAGATCGTGCGCAGCTACACCATGCTGTTCGATCCGCCGACGCTGCGCCAGCCGCCCGCCGCCGTGACGGCCCCGGCGCAAGCCGCGGCACCCGCACCCGCAGCACCGGCCGCCATCATCCCGGCGCCGGCCGTCAGCCAAGCCCCCCGCAGCGCTCCCGCCCCGGCAGTGGCGCCAGCCGCCACGCCGCGCCCCGCGCCCCGCCCGGCCGCCGAGCCCGCCACGGACAACGTGACCGTGCGCCCCGGCGACACTGCGGGCCGCCTGGCCGGCGCCCACCGCCCCTCTGGCGTCTCGCTCGACCAGATGCTCGTGGCGATGATGCGCAGCAATCCCGACGCCTTCGTGGGCGGCAACGTCAACCGCCTGAAGTCCGGCGTGGTGCTGCACATGCCCGATGCCGCCACCGCGCAGGCCGTGCCCGCCACAGAGGCACGCCAGATCGTGGCCGCGCAGAGTCGCGACTTCAACGAATTCCGCCGCAAGCTCGCCGCATCGGCCCCCTCGGCCGAAGTGGCGACACAAAGCCGCAGCGCCAGCGGCAAGGTCCAGACCCAGGTCGAGGACAAGCGGCCGGCCCAGGCCGCGCCCGACAAGCTGACCCTGTCCAAGGGCGCCATCAAGGGGCAGAAGGGTACCGACGAGAAGCTGGCGCAGGACAAGCAGTCGGGCGAGAACGCCACCCGCATGGCCGAGCTGTCGCGCAATATTTCCGAGCTGAACAAGATCGGCGCCGCATCGGCAGCAGCTGGCGCGTCCGCCGCCGCACCGGCGGCCACGGCCGCATCGGCCCCCGGCATCCAGGTTCCTGCCACTGCACCGGCCGCCCCGGTAGCCCCGGCATCGCAGGCCGAGACACCGGCCCCGGTACAGCCGGCGGCCTCCGCGCCCGTCGCGGCCGCCTCGGCAGCAGCCGAAGCCCCGGCACAGCAGGCCACGGAAGCAGCCTCTGCCGAGGCGCCACCGCCCGCGCCGGCACCCAAGCCCCAGCCCGCACCAGAACCCGAGCCGGCGCCCAGCTTCATCGACGGCCTGCTCGACGACCCGCTGATTCCGCTGGCCGGCGGCGGCATTCTGGCCCTGCTGCTGGGCTATGGCGGCTACCGCGTCCTGCAGCGCCGCCGCCAGGCCGCCACGGGGGTGGACAGCAGCTTCATGGAAAGCAAGCTGCAGCCCGACTCCTTCTTCGGCCAAAGCGGCGGCCAGCGCGTGGACACCGCCAACAGCGAGATGACCACCGGCTCCTCCCTGGCCTACTCACCCAGCCAGCTGGATGCCGGCGGCGACGTGGACCCCGTCGCCGAAGCCGATGTCTACCTGGCCTATGGCCGCGACCTGCAGGCCGAGGAAATCCTCAAGGAGGCAGCGCGCCACAATCCCGACCGCACCTCCATCCAGGTCAAGCTCGCCGAGATCTACGCCAAGCGGCAGGACCGCAAGGCCCTGGAAGCCGTGGCCAGCGAAGTCTTCCGCCAGACCAATGGCCAGGGCCCTGACTGGAACCGCGTGGCCGGCCTGGGCCGCGACATCGACCTCGAGAACCCGCTCTACCAGCCCGGTGGCCAGCCCGGCATGAAGGCCGACGTGGCCAGCGCCCCCGCGCCGCTGATGACCGACTTCCCCGCCACCACCCCGGTGACCGCCGCCGCTGCGGCAGCCGCACCCATTGCCCTGCCGCCCGACCTGGATCTGGACCTCGATCTGGACCTCGATCTGGTGACCGACGTCCCGGGCGAAGCGCCGCCCGCCGCGCCTGGCAACTTCGCGGCCGCCACGGCTGCCGCGCTGCCGGAACCCATGGCGGAGCCGCCCGCCCCGCTCCCCGAGCTGGACCAGGGCGCCATCGACGTTCCCGACCTGCTGGAGCCCCCGGTGGTGGTGGAGGCCCTGGACCTTCCCGCGCCCATCCTGCCCGAAGCCCCGAGCGCCGAAGACGCGGCCCTGACGGCCTCGCTCGATTTCCCGACCGAGGGCCTGCAGTTGCTCGACTCGGCCGCCATGCCGCTCGCGACCGCCCCCGCGCAGCCGCCCGCCGCCGAACCATCGCTGGAATTCGACTTGGGCGACCTGTCGCTGGACCTGGCCAGCACCCCGGCTCCGCTGGGCAGCACGCCAGCAGCCGCCGAAACGACTGCGGCAGCCCCGCTGGACGAAAGCGACCCGCTGAGCACCAAGCTGGCCCTGGCGGAGGAGTTCCACGCCATCGGCGACAGCGACGGCGCGCGCACGCTGATCGAGGAGGTGATTGCCGAAGCCTCCGGCCCGGTCAAGGCCCGCGCCCAGCGCCTGCTGGCCGACCTCGGCTGATGCCCGAAGGCACGGCCCGCATCGCCCTCGGCGTCAGCTACAACGGGCAGCGCTACAACGGCTGGCAAAGCCAGCCCTCGGGCCACACCGTGCAAGACCACCTCGAAGCGGCCCTGGGCCGCTTCGCCACGCAAGAGGTGGCAACCCTGTGCGCCGGGCGCACCGACGCCGGGGTGCACGGCCTGATGCAGGTGGTGCATTTCGACACGCCCCTGCGGCGCACGCCGTTTTCCTGGGTGCGCGGCACCAACACCTTCCTGCCACCGGACATCGCGGTGCAATGGGCCCAGCCCGTGCCCGACGCCTTCCACGCGCGTGCCTGCGCCACGGCGCGGCGCTACGCCTATGTGCTGCTGCAGTCACACGTGCGCCCGAGCGTGGAGTCCGGCCGCGTCGGTTGGGTGTTCCACCCGCTCGACGGCGGCGCCATGCGCGCCGCCGCGCAGCACCTGCTGGGCGAACACGACTTCACCTCTTTCCGCGCCTCGGCCTGCCAGGCCAAGACCCCCGTCAAGACACTGCACCGCATCGGCATCACGCGGCGCGGTGAAGACGCGCACTGCTACTGGCGCTTCGAGTTCGAGGGCAACGCCTTCCTGCACCACATGGTGCGCAACATCATGGGCTGCCTGATCGCCGTGGGCCAGGGGCACAAGCCGGCAGGCTGGATGGCCGAAGTGCTGGCCGCGCGCTCTCGCGACGCCGCCGCGCCCACCTTCTCGCCGGACGGCCTGTATTTTCTCGGCCCGGTGTACGACCCTGCCTGGGGCCTGCCCACGCGCACGGCTGCGTATGATTGGCTGCCATGAGCAGCCCCGCACCCAGCACCCAGACGCCCCCCTTCTGCCGCACACGCATCAAGATCTGCGGCCTGACGCGCGAGCAGGACGTGGACGCCGCCGTGGCCGCCGGTGCCGACGCCATCGGTTTCGTGCTCTACGCCCGGAGCCCGCGCGCCGTCACGCCGCAGCGGGCCGCGGAACTGGCGCGGCGCCTGCCCCCGTTCGTCACGCCCGTGCTGCTCTTCGTCAACGAGAGCGCTAGCAATGTCATAGCTTCCAGCGCTTGCGTGGCGGGCGCTATCGCCCAATTCCATGGGGATGAATCGCCCGCCGACTGCTGGGCCGCGAGCGGCCAGGGCGCGCGCCCCTGGCTGCGCGCCGCGCGCATACCCCTGGGCGCCGGGGCGGCGGGCTTCGACCTCGTAAAATACGCACACGATTTTTCACAGGCCCAGGCCATCCTGCTCGACGCGCATGTCGACGGGTATGGCGGCGGCGGCAAGGCATTCGATTGGTCACTCCTTCCACCAAGCGTCAACTGTCACCTCGTTTTGTCTGGTGGACTCACGCCTGCAAACGTGACCGATGGCATCTTGCAAGTGCGCCCGCGCTGCCGCACGCTGGCCGTTGACGTCAGCTCCGGCGTAGAGCAGGACGGCCCCGGCGGCCAGCCGCTCAAGGGCGTCAAGGACGCCGACAAGATCCACCGCTTCGTTGCCGCCGTGCGCGCGGCCGATGCCCAACTTGCAAAGAACCCCCATGTCCCAGTACCAACAACCTGACGCGCGCGGCCATTTCGGCCCCTACGGCGGCAGCTTTGCCAGCGAGACGCTGACCCACGCCCTGACCGAGCTGCGCGAGGCCTACGCGCGCTACCGGGACGACCCGGATTTCCAGGCCGAATTCCACGCGGAGCTGGCGCACTTCGTCGGCCGCCCCTCGCCCGTGTACCACGCGGCCCGCACCAGCCGCGAACTGGGCGGCGCGCAGATCTACCTCAAGCGCGAGGACCTGAACCACACCGGCGCGCACAAGATCAACAACGTGATCGGCCAGGCCATGCTCGCCAAGCGCATGGGCAAGCCGCGCATCATCGCCGAGACCGGCGCCGGCCAGCACGGCGTGGCCACGGCCACGATCTGCGCACGCTACGGGCTGGAGTGCATCGTCTACATGGGCGCCGAGGACGTGAAGCGCCAGAGCCCGAACGTCTACCGCATGAAGCTGCTGGGCGCCACCGTGGTGCCGGTGGAGTCGGGCAGCAAGACGCTCAAGGACGCGCTCAACGAAGCCATGCGCGACTGGGTGGCCAACGTGGACAACACCTTCTACATCATCGGCACCGTGGCCGGCCCGCACCCCTACCCGATGATGGTGCGCGACTTCCAGAAGGTGATCGGCGAGGAATGCCTGGCGCAGATGCCCGAGTTCCTCGGCCCCGGCCACCAGCCGGACGCCGTGGTCGCCTGCGTGGGCGGCGGCAGCAACGCCATGGGCATCTTCTACCCCTACATCGACCATGCCGGCACGCGCCTGATCGGCGTCGAGGCCGCTGGCGAGGGTCTGGACTCCGGCCGCCATTCGGCCAGCCTGCAGCGCGGCTCCAGCGGCGTGCTGCACGGCAACCGCACCTTCATCCTGCAGGACGAGAACGGCCAGATCACCGAAACGCACAGCATCAGCGCCGGCCTGGACTACCCCGGCGTCGGCCCCGAGCACGCCTGGCTGCAGGAGATCGGCCGCGCCGAGTACGTGGGCATCACCGACGGCGAGGCGCTCGAAGCCTTCCACCACCTGTGCCGCACCGAAGGCATCATCCCCGCGCTCGAATCCAGCCACGCCTTCGCCTACGCCATGAAGCTGGCCAAGGAAATGCGCCCTGACCAATCCATCCTGGTCAACCTCTCGGGCCGGGGCGACAAGGACATCGGCACCGTGGCCGACCTCTCGGGCGTGGATTTCTACGACCGCCCCTCGACCCGGGGCCTTGCCGTCAAGGGCACGCCCGCCACCCACGGCGCCCACGGAGCCAAGCCATGAGCCGCATCGCCACCACCTTTGCCCAACTGCAGGAAAAAGGCCGCAAGGCCCTGATCCCCTACGTCACCGCCGGCTTCCCGTTCGCCGACATCACGCCCGCGCTGATGCACGGCATGGTCGAGGCCGGGGCCGACGTCATCGAACTCGGCGTGCCCTTTTCCGACCCCATGGCCGACGGCCCGGTGATCCAGAAGGCGGGCGAAAAAGCCCTGTCGCTGGGCATCGGCACGGCCCAGGTGCTGGAGATGGTGCGCCAGTTCCGCCAGCGCAACCAGAGCACCCCGGTGGTGCTGATGGGCTACGCCAACCCGGTGGAGCGCTACGACCAGATCCACGGCGACGGCGCCTTCGTGCGCGACGCCGCCGCGGCCGGCGTCGATGGCGTGCTTGTCGTGGACTACCCGCCCGAGGAATGCGAGGACTTCGCCGCCGCGCTGCGCGCGCACGGCATGGACCTGATCTTCTTGCTCGCCCCCACGAGCACCGAGGAGCGCATGCAGCAGGTGGCGCGCGTGGCCAGCGGCTACGTGTACTACGTCTCGCTCAAGGGCGTGACCGGCTCCGGCGCGCTCGACACGGCGGCGGTGGAGGCCATGCTGCCCACCATCCGCAAGCACGTGCACATTCCCGTGGGCGTGGGCTTCGGCATCCGCGACGCGGCCACGGCCCAGGCCATCGGCCGCGTGGCCGATGCCGTGGTCATCGGCAGCCGCATCATCCAGTTGATCGAAGACCAGCCGCACGAGAAAGTGGTCGCCGTCACCATCGACTTCCTGCGCGGCGTGCGCAAAGCGCTCGACGCATAATGCAGCCCGGCCGGCGCCCCCCAGGGGGCACGCTGGCGATTGAAAGAGGAAACGCTATGTCCTGGCTCGAAAAACTCCTGCCCGCCAAAATCCAGCAAACCGATCCCGCCGAGCGGCGCCAGATGCCCGAGGGCCTGTGGATCAAGTGCCCGAGCTGCGAGACCGTGCTCTACAAGAACGACCTGGAGCACAACCAGAACGTCTGCCCGCACTGCGCGCACCACCACCGCATCGGCGCGCGCGCGCGGCTCAACGCCTTCCTCGACAACGAGGGCCGCTACGAGATCGGCCAGGAGGTCATCCCCGTCGATGCGCTGAAGTTCAAGGACAGCCGCAAGTACCCCGAGCGCCTCAAGGAAGCGCTGGAGCAGACGGGCGAGACCGACGCGCTGATCGTCATGGGCGGCGCCGTGAAGAGCATCAATATCGTGGCGGCCTGCTTCGAGTTCGACTTCATGGGCGGCTCCATGGGCTCCGTGGTGGGCGAGCGCTTCGTGCGCGGCGTCGAGGCCGCGATCGAGCAGAAGGTGCCCTTCATCTGCTTCACGGCCACGGGCGGCGCGCGCATGCAGGAGGGCCTGTTCTCGCTCATGCAGATGGCCAAGACCAACGCCGCGCTCACGCGCCTGGCCAAGAAGGGCCTGCCCTACATCAGCGTGCTCACCGACCCGACCATGGGCGGCGTGAGCGCCGGCTTCGCCTTCGTGGGCGACGTCGTCATCGCCGAGCCCAAGGCGCTGATCGGCTTCGCCGGCCCACGCGTGATCGAATCCACGGTGCGCGTGACGCTGCCCGAAGGCTTCCAGCGCGCCGAGTTCCTGCAGGCCAAGGGCGCCGTGGACCTGATCTGCGACCGCCGCGAGCTGCGCGACACCATCGCCCGCAGCCTGGCCATGCTGCAGCGCCTGCCGGCCGACGCGGTGGCCTGAGCGCCCCCACGCCCTCCGTCAACCGCCGCAAGGCGGTTTTCTTTTTTCAGGGCACCTTGCGCTTGCCAGGTAAGGCCTGGAGCCGTTTTTTTATATTTATCCCATGCATTCAGACCGCCCCCGCGCGCCCTCTTCCACCGCCGCCGTCCTGGCGCTGGCCGTGGGCGGCTTCGGCATCGGCACGGGTGAATTCGCCATCATGGGCCTGCTGCCCGAGGTGGCGGCGCACCTGGGCGTGTCGATCCCCACAGCGGGCCATGTCATCAGTGCCTACGCGCTTGGCGTGGTGGTCGGTGCGCCCGTGCTGGCGGTGCTGGGCGCACGCCTGCCACGGCGCGCATTGCTCATGGCGCTGATGCTGTTTTTTGCGCTGGGCAACTTCGCCAGCGCACTGGCACCGGGCTACCTCTCGCTGAACCTGCTGCGCTTCATCACCGGGCTGCCGCACGGCACCTATTTCGGCGTTGCCGCGCTGGTGGCGGCAGGGCTGGCGCCGCCCGGGCGGCGCGCCGCCGCCGTGGGGCAGATCATGATGGGGCTCACCGTGGCCGTGGTGGTGGGGGTGCCACTGTCGGCCTGGATGGGCGAGGCCCTGGGCTGGCGCGCGGCTTTCGCGCTGGTGGGCGCCATCGGCCTGCTGACGGTGTGGCTGGTGCACCGCCACGTGCCCCACGAACCCGCCCCGGCAGCGGCCAGCCCGTGGCGCGAGCTGCAGGCGCTGCGCCAGCCGCAAGTGTGGCTCACGCTCGGCGTGGGCGCGGTGGGCTTTGGCGGGCTGTTCTCGGTGTTCAGCTACATCAAGCCGACGATGCTGGAAGTGGCGCATCTGCCGCCCCAGGGCCTGCCGTTCGTGCTGGCGCTGTTCGGGCTGGGCATGGTGGCGGGCAACTGGATCGGCCCGAAGTTCGTCGACCGGCACCTCATGGCCACCATTGCCGGCATTTTGCTGTGGGGCGCGGCCGTGCTGGCGCTGTTCGCGCTCACGGTGCCGGTGCTGCCGCTGGCCGTGGCAGGCACCTTCCTGGTGGGCACACTCGGCGCCCTGGGCCCGGCGCTGCAGGTGCGCCTGATGGACGTGGCGGGCGAGGCCCAGACCCTGGCCGCCGCACTCAACCACTCGGCCTTCAACGCCGCCAACGCCCTGGGTGCATGGCTTGGCGGCATGGCCGTGCTATGGGGCTGGGGCTGGGCGTCCACCGGCTGGGTCGGGGTGGCGCTGGCGCTGGGCGGGCTGGCCGTTTTCGCCGCCTCGGCAGCGCTGCAGCGACGCGCCCCGGTGCGCGGCTGACGCGCCCCCTGCGAGCCGCACGGCATACGGCACCCCATGCGGCACACCATTTGCTATCAATTAAAGAGCTGCTAGCGCTTTTTGGGAAAGCGTTGCAACCCGATTTGGCATAAAAAAGCCCCATGCACCCTGAACGGGCGGATGGGGCTTTGCACTCCAGACGCTAGGGCGTTCAGCCGTTGCTGCGCCGCGCGGCGCTGCTGGCCACGGCCAGGGCCGTCATGTTGAGCACCCGGCGCACGGTGGAGGCCGGCGTCAGGATGTAGGCCGTGCCCGCCACGCCCATGAGAATCGGCCCCACGGTCACGCCGCCGCTGGTGGTGGTCTTGAGCACGTTGTAGAGGATGTTCGCTGCGTCCAGGTTCGGGCAGATCAGCAGGTTGGCCGAGCCGGTGAGGGTCGAGTCGGTGAGGTAGGCGTTGCGCAGGTTGGGTTCCAGCGCTGCATCGCCGTGCAGCTCGCCGTCGCACTCGATCTCGGGGTGGCGCGCCACGAACAGGTCACGCGCCTCGCGCATCTTGCGCGCCGAGGCGCGCTTGGACGAACCGTAGCTGGAGTGCGACAGGAACGCCACCTTGGGCGGAATGCCGAAGCGGCGCACTTCCTGCACCGCCGCCCAGGCGATGTCGGCCAGTTCCTGCGCCGAAGGGTTCTCGTTCACGTAGGTGTCGGCGATGAACAGCGTGCCCTGGTTGGTCATGAGCGCATTCAGCGCTGCGTACTGGGCCGCTCCAGGCTCGCGCCCGAGGATGCTGTGGATGCGCTCCAGGTGCGTCTCGTAGGTGCCGACCAGGCCACAAATCATGGCGTCGGCATCGCCGAGCTTGACCATCAGCGAGGCGATGATGGTGTTGGAGCGGCGCACCGCCGCCTTGGCCACCTCGGGCGTGGCGCCGTCGCGCTTCATGAGCTGGTGGTAGTGCTCCCAGTACTGGCGGAAGCGCGGGTCATCGGACGGGTCGCAAATCTCCACGTCCTTGCCCGGCTGCATGCGCAGGCCCGCTTTTTCGATGCGCGCCTGGATCACGGCGGGGCGGCCGATCAGGATGGGGCGGGCAATGCCGTCGTCAAGGGCAATCTGCGCCGCGCGCAGCGCGCGCTCGTCCTCGCCATCGGCGTAGGCCACGCGCTTTTGCTCTGCCGGCAGGGCCTTGGCGGCGTTGATGACCGGACGCATCAGCATGCCGGTCTGGTACACGTAGCGCGACAGGCTTTCCTTGTACGCCTCCATGTCGGTGATGGGGCGCGTGGCCACGCCCGACTCCAGTGCGGCCTGGGCCACGGCGGGCGCAATCTTCAGGATCAGGCGCGAGTCGAACGGCGTGGGGATCAGGTAGTCGGGGCCAAACGACAGCTCCTTGCCCGCATAGGCGGCGGCCACTTCCTCGCTGATGTTCTCCTTGGCCAGCGCGGCGATCTGACGCACGCAGGCCAGCTTCATGGCCTCGGTGATCTTGGTGGCGCCGCAGTCCAGCGCGCCACGGAAGATGTACGGGAAACACAGGACGTTGTTGACCTGGTTCGGGTAGTCCGAGCGGCCTGTGGCGATGATGCAGTCCGGGCGCACGGCCTTGGCCAGCTCGGGGCGAATTTCCGGCTCGGGGTTGGCCAGCGCCAGGATGATGGGCTTGGCCGCCATGGTCTTGACCATCTCGGCCGTGAGCACGCCGGGTGCCGAGCAGCCCAGGAACACGTCGGCGCCGTTCACCGCGTCGGCCAGGGTGCGCGCCTCGGTCTTCTGCGCGTACTGCGCCTTGGACTCGTCGTAGCCGCCGGGGCGGCCTTCGTAGATGATGCCCTTGGAGTCGCACACGAAGATGTTCTCGCGCTTCACGCCCAGGCCCACCATCACGTTCAGGCAGGCAATGGCGGCGGCCCCCGCGCCCGAGACGGCCACCTTCACCTCGCCGATCTGCTTGCCCACCAGCTCCAGGCCGTTGAGCAGCGCGGCGCTGCTGATGATGGCCGTGCCGTGCTGGTCGTCATGGAACACGGGAATGTTCATGCGCTTGGAGAGTTCGCGCTCGATGTAGAAGCACTCGGGCGCCTTGATGTCTTCCAGGTTGATGCCGCCCAGCGTGGGCTCCAGGCTGGCGACGATCTCGATGATCTTGTCGGGGTCACGCGCGTCCAGTTCGATGTCGAACACGTCCACGCCGGCGAACTTCTTGAACAGGCAGCCCTTGCCCTCCATCACCGGCTTGCCGGCCAGCGGGCCGATGTCGCCCAGGCCCAGCACAGCGGTGCCGTTGGTGATGACGCCGACCAGGTTGCCGCGCGAGGTGTAGTCAAAGGCCTTGGAGGGATCGGCCTGGATGTCCAGACACGGGTAGGCCACGCCGGGCGAGTACGCCAGCGACAGGTCGCGCTGGTTCGACAGCGCCTTGGTCGGCATGACAGCGATCTTGCCCTTGACGGGGCTGCGGTGGTATTCGAGTGCGGCTTCGCGCAGGGCTTGTTCGGCGGCGGACAGGGTTTTGCTCATGGGACAGTCCAGAAAAATAAGGCTGCCAGCGTGCAGCTGGCAGCCCTCCATCATAGAACGCACCTTGTGGCGTGTGCCTCAGTGCGCCTCCACTTGGCGCGCCGCCTCGACGGCGCTGGCAGCATCGCCACGGGCACCGTTGAAGAAAAGGTTCAGCAGCACGGCAGTGAGCGACGACAGCAGGATTCCCGACTCGATCAGCGGGTGGATGGAATGCGGCATCCACTGGCGGAAGTTCGGCGCCACCAGCGGCACCATGCCAATGCCGATGGACACGGCCACGATCATGGCGTTGGAGCGGTTGGCCTTGAAGTCCACCCCCCCCAGGATGCGGATACCAGTGGCCGCCACCATGCCAAACATCACCAACCCGGCGCCGCCCAGCACCACCGTGGGCAGCGACTCCACCAGCGCGGCCATCTTCGGCAGCACGCCGAGCACGATCAGAATCACGCCGCCAGCCACGCAGACAAAGCGGCTCTTGACACCGGTGACCGCCACCAGCCCCACGTTCTGCGAAAAGCTGGTGTACGGAAAGGTGTTGAACAGGCCGCCGATGAGCGTGCCCAGGCCGTCGGTGCGCAGCCCACGCGTCAGGTCGTCCTGGCTGACCTTGCGCTCGGTCATCTCGCCCAGTGCCAGGAACATGCCGGTGGACTCGATCATCACCACGATCATCACCAGCGTCATGGTCAGGATCAGGATAGGGTCGAAGATCGGCATGGCGATTTCCAGCGGCAGCACCAGGTCGAACCATTCGGCCTTGCTCACCTTGTCAAAGTTCATCAGCCCCATCAGCGTGGCCACCACGGCGCCGATGACGATGCCCAGCAGCACCGAAATATTGGCCACGAAGCCCTTGGCGAACTTGGCAATCAGCAGGATGGACAGGAGCACCAGCGCCGAGATGCCCATGCCCGTGAGGTCGGCATAACGCGGGTTGGGCACGGTGGGCATGATGGCCAGGCCCTTGGGCAGAGGCGGTAGCGACGAGCCCGGCGCACCTGCCATGGCCTGCGCCTCGGCCAGCCACTTCAGGTGCTCGGGGTTGACCACGCTGGGTGCCGTCGGGCCCACGGGGTTGCCGAAGATCCAGTTGATGCCCACGCGCATCAGGCTGATGCCGATCACCGTGATGATGGTGCCGGTCACCACCGGCGGGAAAAAGCGCAGCATGCGGCTCACCGCCGGTGCGATCAGGATGGAGATCACCCCCGAACCGATGACGGCACCGAAGATCAGCCCGGCCCCCACCTGCCCGCCGTTGCTCTGCGCCATGGACACCATGGGCGCCACGGCCGCGAAGGTCACGCCCATCATCACTGGCAGCTTGATGCCGAACCACTGCGTAGCGCCCAGGGCCTGGATCAGCGTGACCAGGCCGCAGCAGAACAGGTCGGCAGAGATGAGCTTGGCCACCTGGTCGGGCGTGAGGTTCAGCGCCCGGCCGACGATGAGCGGCACGGCCACGGCACCCGCGTACATCACGAGCACATGCTGCAGGCCCAGGGCCGTCAGCCGCCCCATGGGCAGGTGTTCATCGACAGGGTGGACGTTCGTGGGCATGTGGCTTCCTCGGGTCAGTTTCTCGCGCGGCCGGCACGCCGCAATCCATACAAAAAGTGTATACAGATACGCCAAAAAGCCGCCATACGGGTGAACCCTGGTTGTCGCGAACGCACGCTGTCAATGGCTTTCACGCCGATAGAAATTAACCATCGCATAAAAAGTATGCATTCATATAATTAATTTCACACTTTTAAACAAATGGACACTCCATGCCGTTTTCCCAAATGAGCGTCGCTGCGCGCCTGTATGCAGGGTTTGGTCTGATCCTGGCACTGCTGGCCGTCGTCACCGGCATCGCCATGGCCAAGGTCGAGCGCATCAACGGCGCGCTGCGTGCCAACAGCGAAGAACACGTGCAGGTGCAGCGCTACGCCATCAACTTCCGTGGATCAGCGCATGACCGCTCCATCGCGGTGCGCGACGTCGTGCTCGGCAACACGCCGGCCGAGCGGCAAAAGGAGATCGCCACCATCGCCGCCCTGGCCGCCTTCTACGCAGAATCCGCCGGCCCGCTGGAAAAGCTCATCGCAAGGCCAGGCGCCGCGCCCGAACTGGCGCGCCTGTATGCCGACATCCGCGCCATCGAAGCCAAGGCGGTCGCCACCACCCAGGCCATCATTGCCCAGGCAGAGGCGGGGGATGCCGCCGCGCGCGAGACGCTGTGGCAACAGGCCAAGCCCCAGTACGTGCAGTGGCTGGCAGCGATCAACCAGCTCATCGACTTCGAGGAAGCCCGCATCCAGGCCGAAAACCGCACCGCGCTGGAGCAGGCGGGCGGCTTCTTGGCCGTGATGCTTACGGCGCTGGTGCTGGCATTGCTGCTCAGCGGTGCGGTGGCATGGATCGTGGCGCGCAGCATCCTGCGCCAGCTCGGCGCCGAGCCGCGTGCGCTCGCCGAAGTGGCGCACCACGTGGCGCAGGGCGACCTCGGCCCGGTGGCGGGTGCTGCGCAAGCGCGCCCCGGCAGCGTACTGGCCTCGCTGGGTGCCATGCAGGCCAGCCTGGCCGCCGTGGTCGGCCAGGTGCGGCAGGCATCCAACGCCGTGACCACGGGCTCGCAGGAAATCGCCAGCGGCAACACCGGGCTGCTGCAGCGCACCGAGGCGCAGGCCGCCAGCCTGCAGCAAGCGACATCGTCGATGGAGCAAATGACCGCATCGGTCAGAAACAACGCCGACTCGGCACGCCAGGCCACGCAGCTGGCAGCATCCGCCAGCGAGACCGCGCACAAGGGCGGCGTCGTCGTCGGCGAAGTGGTGAGCACCATGCATGAGATCACCGCCAGCTCGCGCAGGATCGGCGACATCATCGGCGTGATCGACGGCATTGCCTTCCAGACCAACATCCTGGCGCTGAACGCCGCCGTCGAAGCCGCGCGCGCAGGCGAGCAGGGCCGGGGCTTTGCCGTGGTGGCGGGCGAGGTGCGCTCGCTGGCCCAGCGCTCCGCCGCTGCGGCGCGCGAAATCAAGGCACTGATCGACAACAGCGTCGCCAAGGTCGAGGAAGGCTCGCGCCTGGTGGGCGACGCCGGCACCACCATGACCGACATCGTGGACCAGGCACAGCGTGTGGCCGGTCTGATCGCGCAGATCAGCGCCGCCACGGCCGAGCAGACCGAGGGCATCGCACAGGTCGGCAGCGTCGTCACCCAGCTCGACAGCGCCACGCAGCAGAATGCGGCCCTTGTCGAGCAAAGCGCAACCGCCGCTGAAGCCCTGCAGCAGCAAGCCGCACAGCTGGCAACGGCGGTGAGCGTTTTCAAGCTCGACGGCGACGGGCAGGCCCGGGTGCCAGCACGCACGCAGGCCTCGCAACTGCAACCGCGCGCTGCCACGGCGCGGCCGCTGCCGGCAGCAGCCAAGCCCTTGCCCGCCACAGGCACGCCGCAGCCCCGCCCCCCGGCGCTGCGCACCGCCCCCGCCAAGCGGCCCGAAGCCCCCCGCAGCACGCAGGAGAGCCACGATGCCGAGTGGGAATCTTTCTGACGGCCCGCCCCCGCCGGCCACCGCAATGCTGGCCATCGCCATGCCCAGCGCGGCGCGCCTGGAGGCCATCTTCGGTGCGCAGGCGGCGCAGCTGGCACTGCGCGAACTGGGCGATGCCACCGATGCGCTGATGCGCCGCCTGCTGGCCCAGCACGAGATCGTGGCGCAGCACCGGCAAGACGCGGCTGGGCGCTGGTCGATGCTGTTTCGCCTGCGCCGCAGCACGCTGGTGCGCGACCTGCAGGAAACCTGCGGCGCCATCGAAGCCGCAGGCCGCAGCCTCGTGCAGCCGCTGCCAGCCCAGGTGCTGGGTACCGGCACGGGCATGCGCATGCCGCTGTTTTTGCTGGCGCGCCCATTGGCGGCCGATACCTGGGCCGCGCACGGCGGCCAATGCCCGCCCGGCTGGCTGGAGCCCGCGCTGCACTCCCCGCCTTGCGGCGTCTCAGAGGACGACACCGCAGCGCTCGTGGCAGACCTGCTGGCCGGGCCGCAGGGCATGCGCACACTGCTACAGCCCATCGTGCGCCTGCACGACCGGGCCATCGTCGGCTACGAGGCGCTGTCCCGGGGGCCGCAAGGCAGCGTGCTGGAGTCGCCGGACCGGCTCTTCGCCGCCGCCAGCGCCTGCGGCCGTACGCTGGACATGGAGCTGCACAGCGCCGCGCTGGCGCTGCAGCGCACCCAGGGGCGGCTGCCGCCAGGCTGTTTTTTGAGCGTCAACCTGGGCCCGCAGGCCTTGGCCTGTGCCGCGCAGAGGCTACCGCTGGAGGGGCGCCAGGACGTGCTGCTTGAACTGACCGAGCACCTGCCTCTGGACGGTGCCCTGGAGCTGTCTGAGGCCGTGTCCAGCCTGCGCGCGCAGAACGTCGGCCTGGCGCTGGACGACACCGGGTGCGGCTTTGCCGACCTGGATACCGCGCGCGTGCTGCAGCCCGACATCGCCAAGCTGTGCATTACCGTGGTGCGCCACGCAGGCCAGGGGGGCCCGCTCGACGCGGACATCGCCCGCACCGTGGCGCAACTGCACCAGCTGGGCTGCCGCGTGCTGGCCGAGGGCGTGGAGACGCAGGCGCAGCATGAGGCGCTGCGCGCCTGCGGCGTGGAGCTGGCACAGGGCTGGCTGTATGGACGCCCTGCGGCCGTCGATACCGCGCTACAAAGTTTGAGCCAAATAAGGCGCTAGCGCTTACCCAGAAAGCGCTAGCAGCTCATTTTTCAGGAGCAAAAGACCGTCAGCCCAGCAGGTCGTGCAGCGTGCGCGCCACCACCTTGGTGGCGCGGCGCAGGTCTTCCAGATCAAGGCGCTCATCCGCGCGCTTGGCGTGCGACTCCAGCACTGTGCGCGGGCCCGCACCGTAGATCACGCCGGGGATGCCGCGCTCCACGTACAGGCGCACGTCGGTGTACAGCGGCGTGCCCACCGCCGGGGGGCGGGCGCCAAACACGGCCTCGCCGTGCTTTTGGATGGCGTCCACCAGCGGCTGGTTACCGGGCAGCGGCGTCATGGCGTTGGCCAGCAGCAGGCGCTTGATGTCTGCGCGCACGGCGTCCTCGCCTGCATAGCCGCGCTGGGCATTGAAGGCGTCCACCGCCTGGGCGATCACGGCGCGGATGCCGGCTTCCACCGCGGCAGGGTTTTCCTCGGGGATCATGCGGCGGTCGAGCTTGAGCACCACCTTGCCAGGGATCACGTTGGTGTTGGTGCCGCCTTCAATGCGGCCGATGTTCAGGTACGGGTGCTTGATGCCCGCCACCTTGGATGTCACCTGCTGGTACTTCACGTTCTCGGCGTACAGCGCGTTCATGATGGCCACGGCGCCCTGCAGCGCGTCCACCCCGGTGTGCGGCACGGCGGCGTGGGCCATCTTGCCGTGCACCGTCACCTCCATCTGCAGGCAGCCGTTGTGGGCCGTCACCACCTCGTAGCTGAAGCCAGCGGCCACCATCAAATCGGGCTTTGTCAGGCCCTGGGCCAGCAGCCAGCCGGGGCCAAGTTCGCCGCCGAACTCTTCGTCGTAGGTGAAATGCAGCTCCACCGCGCCCGTCGCGGGCTTGGCCACGGCTTCGAGGGCACGCACGGCGAAGGTGAAGGTGGAAAAGTCGCTCTTGCTCACCGCCGTGGCGCGGCCGTACATCTTGCCGTCCACGATCTCGGCGCCGTAGGGGTCGCGCGACCAGCCCTCGCCCGGCGGCACCACGTCGCCGTGGGCGTTCAGCGCAATGGTTTTGCCACCGCCGCCGTAGGGGCGGCGCACGATCAGGTTGGTGATCGACGCCATGCCGTAGGCACGCACCTGGGCCTCGGGCACGGGGTGCTTTTCGGCTTCGAAACCGAAGCCCTTGACCAGCTCGGCAGTGCGCTCGGCATGGGGCGCGTTGTTGCCCGGCGGGGTGTCGGTGGGCACGCGCACCAGTTCCTGCAGGAAGCGCACCTGCTCATCGAAGTGCTGGTCGATCCAGGCGTCGAGTTGTTCGTAGGTAGTCATGGGGTTTCCGTGGCGATCTGGTTCAGGACATGGGTAAAGGCGTCGACGGCCAGCTGCATGTCGTCGCTGGTGGTGCTTTCCAGCGGGTTGTGGCTGATGCCGCCGTTCAGGCCGCGCACAAACAGCATGGCCTGGGGCATGACCTCGTGCAGCTTCATGGCGTCGTGGCCGGCACCGCTGGGCATGCGGTGCAGCGGCACGCCCAGGGCCTGCAGCGCACGCTCCCAGCGCTGCTGCCACAGCGGGTGGCTGGGCGCGGCAGCCGCCTGCATCGACCGCTCGGCCGTGTAGCGCAGCCCGCGGCGTGCGGCAATGGCGGCCAGCTCGGCCAGCACATCGGCAACCAGGGCGTCGCACTGCGCGTCGGTGGGCGCGCGCAGGTCGAGCGAGAACTGGCAGCGCCCCGGCACCACGTTGACCGAACCCGACGGCACCTGCAGCTGGCCGATGGTGGCCACGCTGTCGCCATCCTGGGCGGCGCGCTTTTCCAGGTACAGGGCCAGCTCGGCCACGCCGGTGGCGGCGTCGCGGCGCTGGTCCATGGGCGTGGTGCCGGCATGGCTGGCCATGCCCAGCATCTCGCACACGTAGCGCGCGCTGCCGTTGATGGAGGTGACGATGCCCAGCGGCAAGTCCAGCCCATTGAGCACCGGCCCCTGTTCGATGTGCACCTCGACGAAGCCCAGGTAACGCGCGGGATCGCGGCGCAGCTTCGGGATGTCGTCAATGCACAGGCCCGCGTGCTGCATGGCCTGGCGCAGGGTGATGCCGTCGGCATCTTTTTGCTCCAGCCAGGCGGGCTGGAAGTCGCCAATCAGCGCCCCCGAGCCCAGGAACGTGGCCTTGTAGCGCTGGCCCTCTTCTTCGGCAAAGGCCACCACCTCCACGCCAAAGGGCAGGCGGCGGCCGGCACGGTGCAGTTCGCGCACGCTCGCCATGGGCACAAAAATGCCCAGGCGCCCGTCGTACTTGCCGCCGTTGCGCACGGTGTCGTAGTGGCTGCCCGTCAGCAAATACTTGGCCCCCGCCACCGCCGGGTGGTAGCGCCCCACCACGTTGCCAACGGCGTCGATCTCCACCTCGTCAAAACCGCAGTCGTGCATCCAGTGGCTGATGCGCTGGGCGCAGGCGCGGTGGGCGTCGGTGAGGTAGGTGACCGTGAGCTGGCCTTTCTCGGCATAGCCCGGGTCGCTGTGCTGCGCCAGCTTTTCCTGCCAGTCCCACACGTCGTTGCCGAGCTGGGGCACCACGCCGAACTTGTCGTTCAGGCGGATCTCGGCAATGCGGTGGATGTTGCGCAGCGCCTCGGCCAGCTCGAAGTCGGGCGGGTTGTCCAGGCGGCGCGCAAAGGTGTCGATGATCTCCTGCTTGGCCAGCCCCGTGCCGCGTGGCCCGCGCACCGCCAGGATGAACGGGAAGCCAAAACGCGCGTTGTAGTCGGCGTTGAGCTGCTGGATGCGCGCAAACTCCTCGGGCGTGCACTGCGTGAGCCCGGCCTTGCTCTGCTCGTTGGTCGACTCGGCCGTGAGCGTTTGCGCCACCATGGCCTTGCCCGCCAGCTCGGGGTGGGCGCGTACCAGCGCCACCTGGGCTTCGCGCGGTGCCTGTGCCAGCACGCGCACCATGGCGTGCTTGAGCGCCGCGAGCGAGCCAAACGGCCGCGCCGCCAGGGCCTGGGCTGCAATCCAGGGCGTGTGCTCGTACAGTCCGTCGAGCATCTGCGCGGCTGCTTCGGGCGTGGCGGCGTTGAGTTCTTGCAGGGTCAGGGGCATGGGTCTCACTCTCAAAAATAGGAGCTGCTAGCGCTTATCCAGCAAGGGCCAGAGGCACTTTTCGCCTGAAATCAGGGCATTCACGGTGCCGGATACAACTGCGCCCAGTGGCGCGCCAGGTCAATGCGGCGGCAAATCCACACCTTGTTGTGCGCCTGGATGTGGTCCAGAAAGCGCTGCAGCGCCGTGATGCGCCCGGGCCGCCCCAGCAGGCGGCAGTGCATGCCGATGCTCATCATCTTGGGCGCGTTGTCGCCGGCCGGGTCGCCCTCGGCGTAGAGCGCGTCGAACGTGTCCTTCATGTACTGGAAGAACGGGTCGGCGTGCGAGTAGCCCTGGGGCAGCGCAAAGCGCATGTCGTTCACATCCAGCGTGTAGGGCACCACCAATTGGTGGTGCGCGCTGCCGTCGCTCTTGGCCACTTTCATCCAGAACGGCAGGTCGTCGCCGTAGTAGTCGCTGTCGTAGGCAAAGCGCCCGTCATCGGCCACCAGGCGGTGGGTGTTGGGGCTGTCGCGGCCGGTGTACCAGCCCAGACCGTGGTCGCCGCCCTGGCCGTAGAGCGTGTCGAAAATTTCCATGCACTGCGCCATATGGGCGCGCTCCACCGCCTCGGGCACGTTCTGGTAGTGGATCCACTTCAGGCCGTGGCAGGCCACCTCGTGGCCCAGCTCGGCAAAGGCCTGGGCCACCTCGCGGTGGCGCTGCAGTGCCGTGGCCACGCCAAACACGGTGAGCGGCAGGCCGCGCTTTTCAAACTCGCGCAGGATGCGCCACACGCCGGCACGGGCGCCGTACTCGTAAATGCCCTCCATGCTCATGTGGCGCTCGGGGTAGGCCGCCGGGTTGAACATCTCCGACAGGAACTGCTCGCTGGCCGGGTCGCCATGCAGCACGCAGTTCTCGCCCCCCTCTTCGTAGTTCAGTACAAACTGCACCGCCACGCGCGCGCCGCCGGGCCAGCGGGCGTGCGGGGGCGTGCGGCCGTAGCCGATCAGGTCGCGTGGGTAGGCAGCGGTGGCGTCGTAAACGGCGGAGGAGTTCATGTGCGCAAATGCCTCAGGAAAGGGCTAAAGACAGTTCGTTGACCGGCTGCTCGCGCTCGAAGGTCAGGCTGGCCTCGACGTTCTGCAGGTGCTCCTGCATGAGCCGCACGGCCAGCGCCTCGTCGCGCGCCGCCAACGCCTTGACGATCTCGGCATGCTCTTCGTGCGAGTGCTCGGCAGCGCTGGCGCTCTGGTACATCAGGGTAATCAGCGCGCAGCGCGAAATCAGCTCGCCCAGCAGCTGCGCCAGCACCTGGTTGCCCATCAGCTCGGCCATGCAGACGTGGAAGTCGCCCAGCAGCTCGGTGCGGCCGGGCACATCGTCCTGTGCAACGGCGGCCTTCTCGCGCGCCACGTGTTCGCGCAGGGCGCGCACCTTGGCGGGCGTGACCTCGCGCACGAAGGCACGCGTCATCTCCGTCTCCAGCATGCGGCGCACGGCAAACACCTGCTTGGCCTCTTCCACCGAGGGCGCGGCCACGAAGGCGCCGCGCGCGGGCTCCAGGCGGATCAGGCGGTTTTGCGACAGCTGGAACAGCGCCTGGCGCACCAGCGTGCGCGACACGCCGAAGTGGTCGGCCAGCTTCTGCTCGGCCAGCTTGGTGCCGGGGCGCAGCCGGTGCTCGACGATGGCCCGGGTCAGGCTCTCGACAATGAAACTGGTGGTGGACGTTTCCATGGCCGCATGATAACGGCGGCGACAGAATGTGTATACACTTTTGGTAGACCGACGCCTAGGCACTTCCCCTGATACCGTGGCGGAAACTGCCGAGAGACATGCCGTGACCGCCCCCCCATTTGCCCCCGCCCCCGACCCGTTCCGCACGCCGCGCGCCTTCCTGGAGCATCTCTACGGCGTGGCCGTGCGCCAGGCGCTGCCACGCTTCACCCTGGGCGCGTTCCTGCCACCCCCGCCCGCCCCGGGCGGGCGCACCCTGGTGCTGGGCGCGGGCAAGGCCGCCAGCGCCATGGCCCAGGCGCTGGAGGCACTGTGGCCCGCGGACGCACCGCTGTCTGGCCTGGTGGTCACGCGCTATGGCCACACGCCGCCGCGCCCTGCCGGACTGGTGCAGCGCATTGAGGTCGCCGAAGCTTCCCACCCCGTGCCCGATGCCGCCGGCCAGGCCGCCGCCGAGCGCATGCTGGCGCTGACCCAGGGGCTGAGCGCCAGCGACCTGGTGCTGTGCCTGGTCTCGGGCGGCGGCTCGGCGCTGCTCACGCTGCCCGGCGAAGGCCTGACGCTGGCCGACAAGCAGCGCATCAACCAGGCCCTGCTGGCCAGCGGTGCCACCATCGGCGAGATGAACAGCGTGCGCAAGCACCTCTCGCGCATCAAGGGCGGGCGCCTGGCTGCGGCCTGTGCGCCGGCGCGCGTGGTGACGCTGTGCATCAGCGATGTACCGGGCGACGACCCCTCGGTCATCGCCAGCGGCCCCACCGTGCCCGATGCCAGCACCTGTGCCGACGCGCTCGCCATCCTGGCGCGCTACGGCATCGACGTGCCGCCCCCCGTACGGGCAGCGCTGCAAGCCGGCGCCTGCGAAACCCCGAAGCCGGGCGACCCGGCCTTCCACGGCCACGCGGTGCACCTGATCGCCACGCCGCGGCAATCGCTGCAGGCGGCGGCCGCGGCGGCGCGCGCCGCGGGCCTGGCGGCACACGTGCTGTCGGACGATATCGAGGGCGAATCGCGCGAGGTGGGCAAGGTGCACGCCGCCCTGGCGCGCGCCGTGGCGCGGCACGGCCAGCCTTTCGCGCGGCCCTGCGTGCTGCTCTCGGGCGGGGAAACCACCGTCACCCTGCGCCCCCAGCCGCCGGGCACGCCCAGGGGGCGCGGCGGCCGCGCAGGCGAGTTCTGCCTGGGGCTGGCGCAGGCGCTGCAGGGCGCGCCGGGCGTGTGGGCGCTGGCGGCCGACACCGACGGCATCGACGGCGTGGAGGACAACGCCGGCGCCCACGTCGCACCCGACACCCTGGCGCGCGCCCAGGCCCTGGGCCTGCGCCTGAGCACGCACCTGGACCGCAACGACGCCTGCGGCTTCTTCCAGCCGCTGGGTGACCTGTTCGTCACCGGGCCGACCCATACCAACGTGAACGACTTCCGCGCACTCCTTATTTTGTAGCACCTAGCGCTTTCTGTATAAGCGCTGGACGCCAAAAACACTAAAAATCCCCCTTTCGCTCCTGGAGACCTGCCCATGCCCCGCTTCTCGGCCAACCTCAGCATGCTTTTCACCGAAGTGCCCTTCCTCGACCGTTTCGAGCGCGCCGCGCAGGCGGGCTTCGAGGCCGTGGAGTTCATGTTCCCGTATGCCCACAGCGCGCAGGAAATCAAGGCCCGGCTGGACGCCACAGGGCTGAAGGCCGTGCTGCACAACCTGCCCGCCGGCGACTGGGAGGGCGGTGATCGCGGCATCGCCTGCGACCCCGCGCGCGTGGCCGAATTCCGCGCTGGCGTAGCGCGCGGCGTGGCCTACGCCACCACGTTGGGCGTCCCCCAGCTCAACTGCCTCGCGGGCAAGGCCCCCGCCGGTGCCGATGACGCGCTGCTGCGCCACACTTTCGTCGACAACCTGCGCTTTGCCGCAGCCGTCTTGCACCAGGCCGGCCTGCGCCTGCTGGTGGAGCCCATCAACCGGTACGACATACCGGGCTTCTACCTCCAGCGCACGGCACAGGCGCTGTCCGTGCTCGACGAAGTGGGCGCCCCCAATGCCTTCGTGCAATACGACATCTACCACGCCCAGCGCACCGAGGGCGAGCTGGCCGCGACGCTGGCGCAGCACCTGGCACGCATCGGCCACATCCAGATCGCGGACAACCCGGGGCGCCACGAGCCCGGCTCCGGCGAGATCAACTACCGTTTTCTCTTCCAGCACCTGGACCGCATCGGCTACCAGGGCTGGGTCGGCGCAGAGTACCGCCCCGCCAGCACCACCGAGGCCGGGCTGGGCTGGCGCGCTGCGCTGCGCAGCTGAGAACGTGTTTCCGTGCGGCCAAGACCCGCCGGGTACCTTTTGTTGCAGCGCACCGTCTTGATTCAGCACAAGGTATCGGCCACCACCGATTGCCGGGCCCCGGCGTGCACCGTAGATTGCGGCGATCGCCACCGTCGCTGGCGCCGAGGGTTCTTCCATGCAACACGGGCTGTCGTTCTTCTCACCGCCTCCCGCGCCATCGCCCCCGCGGGTGGCGGCGCCTGCCACCGCGCCGCTGCACGCCGTGCCCAGCACGCTGCTGATTCCGCTGGCGGCGCGCGCCCGGGGCGATGCCCTCTTTCCCCACCTGGCCTGCCACGATACCGAGGCCCAGCGCCAGTTGGCCGCTCTGAACACCCGGGTGGACAGCTACCTGGCCGACTACCCCACGGTGCTGAACATCCTGTGGCGCACGCGGCGCGTGCGCGCGGCGGGAGAGGCTTTCTTCGCGCGCCACCCGCTGGCCTGGGGCGTGAACCTCGGCTGCGGCCTGTCGCACTACTTCCAGTGGCTCGACCAGGGCCGCAACACCTGGCTCGACGCCGACCTGCCCGAGGTGATGGCGCTGCGCCGCACGCTGGCACCGCACAGCTCCCCACGCTTGCGCCAGGCCATGCTCGACTTGCGCAATCCCCAGTGGTGGCAGGCGCTGCACCTGCCCCGGCGCGCGCTGGCGCAGCCCTTGTTCATGCTGTGCGAGGGCGTGTTGATGTACCTGCAGCCTGCGCAGGTACGCCAGGTGCTGCGCGAATTCGCCACGCACGCACCGGCGGGCTCGCGCCTGCTCATCGACACCCTGTCCCAGTGCGCCGTGGGCCAAGCGGGCCTGCACGCCAGCGTGTGCCGCACGGGTGCGCAGTTCCACTGGGGCATCCGGCACATGCGCGAGCTGACGGACTGCCATCCCCGGCTGCGGCTGCTGCAAACGCACAGCGTGGCCGAATGCTACGGCTGGGCCGGCCTGGCCATGGAGGCGCTGTGGTACCCCTGGTTCAGCGCGCCGCTGTACGGCCTGGCCGAACTCGGGGTGGAATAGCCGGGCAGCGCAGACGCCGTCCCACCGCCCGGCGACGGGATCAGAACTTGACCGTCAAACCCACGCTGAGCGATCGGCCCATGCCCGGCACAGAAACGCCCCATGGCACGGCCGTACCGGCCATGGTCATGCCCTGCCCCAGGTAGGCGCCGCCCTGCGGGTGGTAGTACATGCGGTTGAGCAGGTTGTCCACACCCACGTCCAGGCGCACCTGCTGCCAGGCGTAGCTGGCACGCAGGTTGAGCAGGCCGTAGCCCGGGGTGCTGACTTCGTTGCGCACCTGGGACGTGCGGGTTTTGGCCGCCACCAGCAGCCACTCCGCCGACGCCGTGAAGCCGCCCTGGCGCTGCGTGAGCGCCAGGCGTGCGTTCAGCGGCATGGTGTTGTACAGGCCATCGCCGGTGCTGCGGTTCTTGCCCTGCACGTAGCTCACCGCACCGCCCAACTGCCAGCGCCCCCAGGCACCGGCTTGCCCCAGATCGGCGAAGCCCGACAGGTCCATGCCGTACAGCCGCGCGTCCTGGTTGGCGAAGCGCAGGTAGACAAAGCCCTGCGTGGCCGTGCGGTTGGCTGCCGTGCAGGCCGACATGGTGCCCGCGCCGCTGCAGCGTTCGGCGTCGATGTAGTTGTCCACATAGCTGAGGTAGGGGGTGAACTTGATGCCCCAGCGCTCACCGCTGGCGTCGTGCCAGTCGGCGGTGGCGCTCAGCGTGTTGGCCACCTCGGGCTTCAGGTCGGGGTTGCCGACGTAGCCGTTGCCATCGCCCGCCATGTTGACCATGCGCATGGCCATCCCGCCCGTGGACCAGGCGTAGCGCTCGTACAGATTGGGCGTGCGCGACTTGTGCGCAAAGCCGAATTCATAGCTGGCGTTGGCGCTGGCGGTGTAGCGTGCCAGTGCGGTGAAGTCGATGTTGTTGTCACTGCGCTGGCGGTCACGCGCGTTGAAGGCCTGGACCTCCATGGCATAGCCGCTGTTGTAGCCCTGCACCGGCCCACTGTCGGTGCGCACGCGGCTGGCGCGCAGTCCGGCCTGTGTGAGCCACTGCGGGCTCCAGCGCGCCTCCCACTCTGCGAACAGGTCCAGGCGGTCGCGTCGGCCGTCACGGATGTTCCAGAACGTATCTGGCGCCATGCCGCCACCGGAAGGCAGCCACCAGTCGTCCAGGCGGTAGTTCTGCGCCTCGCCCCCAACACGCAAGGTGTCACGCGCAGACAAGGGGATCTCGCCGCGCAGCTGCACGCCCGTGGTCTTGCCCTCGGTGTCCATGGGCATGCCCGGCACGTTGTTGGCAGCGCCGTACCAGAACTGTTTGTCGGAGCCGAAGTTCATGCCGTGGCGGGTGCGCTCGTGGTAGGCCCGCGCCTGCAGCTGCCCCCAGTCAAGCTGGCCCTGGTAGCGCAGGTTGAGCTGCTGGCTGTCGTTGCGCGTCATGTCCATGCGCTGGTTGGGAAAGTTCTGGTACGGGATGTCCTGCACCCCCAGGCGCATTTCCACCAGTTGTGTGGCATCGCGCAGTGCATAGGTCAGGGCGTGGTTGCGCGTTTTGTAGCTGCTGGAGCCCACTTCGTCGCCCCCCAGCCACTGGGCAGGTTTGTTGCTGGCGGCAGGCCCGGCGGCCTTGAAGGCCCCCGCAGCCTTGTAGTTGTCCGATTGCGCCGCCGCACCGTCGTAGCGCAGACTCATCTGCTCGGTGGCATAGGTGGCCGAGGCCCGGGCGCCGCTGGCGTTGCCGTTGCTACGGTAGTAGCCACCCAGCTCGCCCTTGAGCAGACGCGCCTGGCCGGGCTCGGCGAACTCCGGCGGCGCCGACTCCACCTGGATCGTGGCGCCAATGCTGTCGCCCCCAACGCTCACCGGCGTGATGCCGGCGAACAGGCGCACGCTGCCCACGCGCGCCGGGTCGATGTACGACAGCGGCGGGTTCATGTGGTTGGCGCACGAGGAAACCAGGTCCATGCCATCCACCTGGATGCGCAGCCGGTCGTCCGACAGCCCCTGCACACTGGGCAGGCTGGACACGCCACCTGCGCCCACCAGGCTCACGCCGGGCAGGTTGCGCAGCAGCTGTGCGGTGTCACTGTCCCAGGCGCGCCCGGCCTGCAGGCTGGCGGCGTCAGCGGCACTGGCGCCCAGCGGCTGGGTCGCGGAACGAGGGGCCGTCACATTGACGGCGTCCAGCGCCCTTTCCTGGGCGCCAGCGAGCAACGGCAGGGTGGCAAGAAAGGCACAAAGAGGGCGCAGCGCAAAGCTGCGCGGGCATGCCGCACGGGCGTGCCAACGGTTTTCACAGTTCATGGCAAATCAAAAACGAAAAGGGACGGGCCGTGTGCGCGCGGCAGCGAACAGCGCGCCGACACGGTCACAGAAACCAGGCAGAAAAAGACTCAGGCGAACACTCAGGCCAAAGGCGGTGCCTGCGCAGGCGGGCGCTCATAGCTGCGCAGCAGCGTGCGCAGTGCCTCGGGCCCCGGCACGGTAAGACGCGATGCCTGCAGTGCCAGGCCCGGCACTGCAGAGGCAGTGCTGGCGGGCGCCAGCCCCGTGCCGGACACACTGCAGACGGGACACCCCTGCCCATGGTGGCCCATGGGGTCGGTGTCCTGCACCGGCACACTGGCGGCGCCGGATGCGTCGGCCACCTGCACGGAGCAAATATCGCCATGCAGGTACTGCGCCGACAGCCACCGCGCCAGGTGCGCGGTGCTGAGCTGCCCCATCCACAGCTGCCCCAGCAGCGCCAGGGCGGCGAGGGCCATGCCCAAGCCCCAGCGGCGGTGGCGAGAGAAAGAAGCGGGAGCAGTCACGGGCGGCCATGCTGCCACCAAGGGCCCTGTGCCGCCTTGTCGGGCATCAATAAACGGCCCGGGGTTGCCGGTGCGCAACGCCATCGGCGCGCACGCGGCACAGGCCGGCCATGCCCCCATGCCACAATGCGGTATGCATGCGACCCCGGCCTCTGCGGCGGACGCCGAGATGGCCCCCCCGCAACGCACCGACGACACCCCGCCCAACGTGATCGACACGTTGTACCAAGCCGCCCTCGGCCCTACCGGGGCGCCGCATTACCTTCCCCGCTTCGAAATCTTCGAGACCCTGGGACGCACCCGCACGGGGTGGAACTGGGCCGCCGCGCTGTGCACACTGGGCTGGCTGCTCTACCGCAGGCTGTGGCTGCCCGCTCTGGTGTATGCCTGCACGGTGGAGGGCCTGGTGCTGCTGTGGTTCGCGGCCCTGCGCCCCTGGCTGCAGCCCCCACTGCCCATCGAGGCCGGGCTGGGACTGGCCCTGCTGGTGCTGAGTTGCGCGCTGCCGGGCCTGTGGGGCGATGCGCTGGTCTATACCGACATTCGCAAGCGCACCCTGCGCGCACTGGATGCCGCGCCCAACGTGGCCCAGGCGCACACCGCGCTGGCGCAGGTGGCCCCGACCCTGCCACGGCTCTATGCGCTGGCCGGCCTGTACGTGGCCCTGGGCTCAGCCCTGCTGGGTGCAGCGCTGTGGGTGCCGCGCCCCTCGCACGAAGTCACAACCAGCGTGGCCCACGCAGGCACGGCCACCGTCCTGCCGCGCACACCGGCCTCCGCCCCGGCGCCAGAGCCCCTGGCCGTCGCGTCGGCCAGCGTGGCGGCCGCATCGGATGCGCCGCCCCCACCGCCGCCGGCAGAGGTGCCCCCGCTACCAGAGCCCCCCCCCGCGGCAGCCACCGCAGCACCGGCCGCCCACGCCGCCGAGCCTGCGGGCAGCAAGGCGCACCGCCCAACGGCCAAGCCCCCGGCCAAAGCCACCGAATCCGCCACAGCGACGAAAACCAGCGCCAAGAAGACGGCGGGCAAGCCAACCCAGGCCAGCAGCGCGCCGGCCAAGGCGCCACCAGACACCGAGCCAGCACCCTTGCAGGCCAAGCGCTACTACATCACTGTCGGCGTGTTTGCCGACGGCGCCAACGCGCGCAAGGTGGACAAGCAGCTGCGCCAGGCCAAACTCCCCACCCAGGTGCAAACCGTGGGCACCAACAAGGGCGAGTACACACGCGTGCGCGCCGGCCCTTTCCGCAAAGCCAGCGAAGCCCGCGCGGCCGCCCGGCGCATCCGCGCCATGGGGCTGGAGGCGGTGGTATTCCAGCAGCGCTGACAGTTGGTGACACGCGCTGGCGCCAGGCCGGATAAGGTAGCGCGGTGTCCCCATCCACTACGACAGGAGTTCCCGCCATGCGCCAATCCCCCACGTTCCCACTGCTTTGCGCCCTGGTCGGTCTGACCGTGCTGGCCGGCTGCAGCAGCCCGCGCCCGCACGCCTCGCCGGTTTGGCAGCCGCAAGGCGGCACCTGCAGCGCGGGTCCGGCGCAGTCGGTGGTGGGCCAGCAAGCCACGGCATCCGTCATGGAGCAGGCACGCCAGCGCTCGGGGGCGCTGATGGCGCGCATTCTGCGGCCCGGGCAGGCCGTGACCAAGGAGTTTGACGCCGAGCGCCTGAACCTCGAAGTGGACGCGCAGGGGCGCATCGTCGCCGTGCGCTGCGGCTGACGGCAGGCCTTAATCGGCCAGGAACAGCGCCTGCAGGTCGCTCAGGAAGTCGAAGCCACGTTCCGTGGGGCGCACGTGGCCCATGTCGCGTACGACCAGGCCCTTGCGCTCGGCCTCGTCCAGCCCGCGTGCGATGGCCGTCACCGCCAGGCCGGTGCGCTCGCAAAAGTCCTGCAGGGCAAAGCCTTCGCGCAGGCGCAGGGCGTTGAGCATGTACTCGAACGGCAGGTCGGCGCGGCGCACGTCTTCGTCCTGCGCCACGGCGCAGCCCGCCAGGGCGTTGTCCATGTACAGGCGCGGCTCGCGGTAACGCACCTGGCGCACGATGCGGTGTGCAAAGCTGAGCTTGCTGTGCGCCCCGGCACCAATGCCCAGGTAGTCGCCAAACTGCCAGTAGTTGCTGTTGTGCACGCACTGGTGGCCCTTGCGCGCGTAGGCCGACACTTCGTAGCGCGCCAGGCCTGCGGCCGCCGTCATCTCGGTGATGCGGTCGAGCATGGCGTAGGCCTCATCGCCCTCGGGCAGCGTGGGTGGGTGCTTGGCGAACCAGGTGTTGGGCTCGATGGTGAGGTGGTAGACCGACAGGTGCGGCGGCGCGAAGGACAGCGCCGTCTCCAGGTCGCGCTCCAGGCCGGCCAGGGTCTGGCCCGGCAGCGCGTACATGATGTCCAGGTTGAAGGTCTCGAACGCCTGCGCTGCCTCCTGCACGGCCGCCAGCGCCTGTGCACGGTCGTGCACGCGGCCCAGGGCCTTCAGGTGCCCGTCGTCAAAGCTCTGTACGCCAATGGACAGGCGCGTCACCCCGGCGCCGCGGAAGGCGCGAAAACGCTCCTTCTCGAACGTGCCAGGGTTGGCCTCGAGCGTGATCTCGCAGTCGGCCTCGACGCGCAGGCGCGCGCGGATGTCCGACAGCAGCCGGTCGATGCCATCGGGCGAGAACAGGCTGGGCGTTCCACCACCGATGAAGATGCTGTGCACGGTGCGGCCCCACACCAGCGGCAGCGCGGCTTCGAGGTCGGCCACCAGTGCGTCGATGTAGCGCTGCTCGGGCAGTTCGCCCGCCTTCATTTCGTGCGAGTTGAAGTCGCAGTACGGGCACTTGCGCAAGCACCAGGGCAGGTGCACGTACAGCGACAGCGGCGGCAGGCTCTGCAGCTGCAGCAGCCCGGGGCGCATGTAGTGCTGGATGTCGCGGGGAGAAGTCATTGCGCTCTTGAAAAAATAGCGGCTAGCGCTTTATCAACAAGGCTTTCGATGCGAAAACCATCGCAATCCCACGATAGAAAAGCGCCACAAGCTCTCATTTTGATAGCCAATGCTCGCGCATCAGCGCCAGCATCTGCTGCGCGGCGCGGCCACGGTGGCTGTGCGCGTTCTTCACCTCGGTGGGCAGTTCAGCGAAGGTCTTGCCGAATTCGGGGATGAACATCACCGGATCGAAGCCAAAGCCGCCGCTGCCACGGCGCTCGGTCGCAATCTCGCCCTTGACGCGGCCCACGGCGATGAGCGGCTCGGGGTCTTGCGGGCTGCGCACGGCAACCAGCGTGCTGACCATGGCGGCGCGGCGGTCGGCGATGCCCTGCATTTGCTCCAGCAGTGCGCGCACGTTGGTGTCGTCGCCCTTGTCGTAGCCGAACTGGGTGGCGTAGTAGGCGGTCTGCACGCCCGGCAAGCCGCCGAAGGCGTGCACGCACAGGCCCGCGTCGTCGGCCAGCGCGGGCAGGCCCGTGTGCTCAGCAGCGAAGCGCGCCTTGGCCAAGGCGTTCTCGACAAAGGTGCAATGCGGCTCCTCGGCCTCGCCCACGCCCAGGTCGGCCTGGCGCACCAGCTCCACGCCCAGCGGCGCCAACATGGCCTGCAGCTCGGCGAGCTTGCCGCGGTTGTTCGATGCCAAAACGATTTTCATAGTCAAATCGGGCGCCAGCGCCCGTCCACCAAGCGCTAGCAGCTATCAGTTCGAGAGTGCCTGGCGCTGCAGCGCCACCAGTTCGTCAATGCCTTTTTCGGCCAGCGCCAGCAGCTGGTCCATCTCGGCACGCGTGAAGGCGACGCCCTCGGCCGTGCCCTGCACTTCCACGTAGTGGCCAGCGCCGGTCATGACGACGTTCATGTCGGTGTCGCAATCGACGTCCTCGACGTATTCCAGGTCGAGCAGCGGCGTGCCCTGCACGATGCCCACCGACACCGCCGCCACGGGCGCGGTGATGGGCGAGGCGGCGATCTTGCCGGCCGCAAGCAAGCCGTTAACCGCGTCCTGCGCCGCCACGAAGGCGCCGGTGATGGCCGCGGTGCGCGTGCCACCGTCGGCCTGGATGACGTCGCAGTCGAGCTGGATGGTGCGCTCGCCGAGCGCCTTGAGGTCGAACACCGCGCGCAGGCTGCGGCCGATGAGGCGCTGGATCTCCTGCGTGCGCCCGCTTTGCTTGCCGCGTGCGGCCTCGCGGTCGCTGCGCGTGTGGGTGGAGCGCGGCAGCATGCCGTACTCGGCGGTGACCCACCCTTCGCCGCTGCCGCGTTTGTGCGGCGGCACCTTTTCCTCGACCGAGGCGGTGCACAGCACTTTGGTGTTGCCGAACTCGATGAGCACCGAGCCCTCGGCATGGATGGTGTAGCCGCGCGTGATGCGCACGGCGCGCAACTGGTCGGCGGCGCGCTGGCCGCTGCGTTCAAACGTCATGGAGAAGATTCCTTTTCGGGGAGGCGTAGTGCGCTGTGCGCTCACGCTTTTTTGGCGGCGGAGCGGCGAATGGCTTCGTTGATCTCGGCGATGGAGCGCTCGATCGCCGCATCGTCGAGGTCATCGACCAGTGCATCAAGCGGCCCCGCCTGGATGGTGGACTCGAAGGCGTCGTCATCGATGCCCTCGGTAGAAATGCCCTGGGTGGACTCGAAGGCGTCGGGCGTTTCCCATTCCATGGCCACGACGGTGACGTTGTCACTGGTGCTGCCGGCTTTGCGCAGCGCGTCTTCCACCAGGTCGGGCACGGCATGGGCCACGCCTTGGCGGCCGAGCTCGCGCGTGATGGTTTCGTCGTCCAGGCTGCCCCACAGGCCGTCCGAGCACAGCAGGATGCGGTCGCCCTGCTCCAGCGTCACCGGGCCGGTGATGTCGAAGATGGGCTTGGACGGCGAGCCCAGGCAGGTGAACAGCACGTTGCGGTTGACACGCTCCAGGCCGGGAGTGAGCGCCATGTTGCGCAACTCCAGGTACGAGTGGTCGCGCGTGCGCGAGAGCAGCGCGCCGTCACGCACCATGTACAGGCGCGAGTCGCCGCAATGAATCCATTGGGCGCGCCCGTCCTGCACCACCGCGGCCACCAGCGTGGTGCGCGGCGTGTCGAGCATGCCTTTGTCGATGGCATGGCGCAGGATCTGGTGGTGCGCCGCCAGCAAGGCCTCGGAGAGGAACTCACGCACGTCGTCGAGCTTGGGTTTGGCCATGCGCTGGAACATCGCCGAGATGGTCTGCAGCGCGATCTGCGCCGCCACCTCGCCCTGGGGATGCCCGCCCATGCCGTCGGCGAGCGCGAACAGGCCCGACTCGCGCGTGTAGCAGTAGCCCATGCGGTCTTCGTTCTTCTCGCGGCCGCCACGGCGGCTGACCTGGAATACGGAGAACTTCATTTGGGCTTCACACCGAGATCGGTGGCCTCGCCAAGTTTTTGCACGTTCTTCTTGGCGTCGGAGACCAGGGTGTCAAGCTGCAAGCGCATTTTTTCAGCCACTGTGAGTTTGGTGTAGCGGCGCTCGCCCTCGCGCGAAAGCTCTTTCTGCAGGGCGAACACGGACTGCGGACGCGACAGCGGATCGAGTGCCATGCACCACTCGACCACCTCGATCAGGTTGTCGGAGTACACGCCACGCAGCTTGGTCAGCGCCAGCGAGAGGCGGTCTTTCTCGGTGCGCTGCGGCGCTTCGTTGGGCGGAAAGCCCTGCATGCAGGCATAGATGCAGGCGCCGATGGCGTAGATGTCGGTCCACGGGCCCATCGAGGCGTCGCGCCGGTACATCTCGGGCGCAGCGAAGCCGGGGGTGTACATCGGGCGGATGAAGTTGCCCTCTTTGGACAGTACCTCGCGCGCCGCGCCGAAGTCGATCATCACGGCGCGGTTGTCGTCGGTGATGAAGATATTGGCCGGTTTGATGTCGAGGTGCAGCATCTTGTGCTGGTGCACGATGCGCAGGCCGCGCAGCACCTCGTCGAACAGCGAACGGATGGTGGACTCGCGAAACACCTTCTGCGTCTTGAGCTCGCGCGCGGTGATGATGAAGTCCTGCAGGGACGCGCCCTCCAGGTAGTTCATCACCATGTAGACGGTTTCGTTCTCACGGAAGAAGTTGAGCACGCTCACCACCGAGGCATGCGAGATCTGCGCGAGCGAGCGCCCCTCTTCAAAGAAACTCTTGAGGCCCAGGCGGTACAGCGAGAGCTTTTCCGGCGGCACCTTGGGCGTCAACTCCCCCGGCGCCCGCGTGGCCAGCGAGGCAGGCAGGTACTCCTTGATGGCCACTTGCTGGCCCTCGCCATCCACCGCCAGGTACACGACACCAAAGCCCCCGGCGGCCAGCCGGCGCACCACGCGATAGCCACCAATCAGGGTGTCGGGAGGCAAAGGGGCGGGCTTGATCTTGGGCGACGACATACTTTCTGCGAAGAGACCTCGGGCAGGGTGGCGGAACCCGGATAATCGCCGGATCGCAAGCAACCATCGGAAAGTCCTATGCCAGTTTACAGCATGACCGGGTACGCCAGTGCCCAGCATGGCACCAGTGCGGAGGGCACCCAGACGCCGGCGGCGGCACACCGGCTGGGACTGGAAATCCGCTCCGTCAACAGCCGATTCCTTGACCTTACGCTGCGTCTTCCGGACGAACTGCGTGCACTGGAACCGCAGTTGCGTACGCTGCTGACCACCCGGCTCAAGCGCGGCAAGGTGGAGCTGCGCGCCGCCATCGAAAGCGAAGGCGGCGGCGCCCTGCCCACCCCTTCACCCCAGTTGCTGCAGCGCCTGAACGGGCTGCAGGACAGCGTGCAGGCCTGGCTGCCCCAGGCCGCCCCGCTGAGCGTGGCCGACGCCTTGCGCCTGTGCGCCAACGCCAATGTCAGCACCGACCAGGACTGGAGCAGCATCGCCCCACAACTCGCCGAACAGGCCCTGGGCGAATTGATCGCGGCACGTGAACGCGAAGGCCAGCGCCTGGCCACGATGCTGCAGGACCGCGTGGCGCAATTGCGTGCGCTGGCCGGCAGGGCCACCCCCCTGGTGCCCCGGCTCGTGGAGCAGCAGCGCCAGCGCTTCATGGAGCGCTGGAAAGACGCCATGGCCCTGGCCGATGGCGCCGTGGCGCCGGAAGCAGCGCAGGACCGGGCCCTGACCGAGGCCACCGCCTTCGCCATTCGCATCGACGTGGCCGAGGAAATCACGCGCCTGCAGTCCCACCTCGACGAGATCGAACGCCTGCTGGAAAAAGGCGGCGAAATTGGCAAGCGCCTGGACTTTCTGATCCAAGAACTGCACCGCGAGGCGAACACGCTGGGCTCCAAGTCGGCTGCGCTGGATCTCACGCACATCAGTGTGGACATGAAGGTGCTGATCGAGCAAATGCGCGAGCAGGTGCAGAACATCGAGTGATGCCCAAGCCGGAGGGCGCTACCGATCTGGGATAATCCCATTTTGGTCTTTGGAGTAAGGGCAGCATGGACTACCCTGGAAATCTGTTCGTCGTCTCTGCCCCCAGCGGGGCGGGCAAATCCACGCTGGTCAAGGCCCTGCTCGAACTGGACTCGCAAGCCCACCGCTCCATTTCGCACACGACACGCGCACCCCGAGGCCAGGAGAAGCACGGGCGAGAGTACTTTTTTGCCTCGGAGCAGGAATTCGATGCCATGGTGGCCGGCAACGCCTTCGTGGAGTGGGCAAATGTGCACGGCAATCGCTACGGCACCTCGAAGAAAGCCATCGAAGAGCGCATTTCCCAGGGAGCGGACATCGTGCTGGAGATTGATTTCCAAGGCGCCCTGCAGATCAAGCAAGCATTCGCCAATGCTGTCCTGGTTTTCATCCTTCCGCCGAGCTGGGAAGAATTGCGCTCCCGGCTGGAGCGACGGGGCGAAGACTCGGCCGAAGTGATCGAACGGCGCCTGCGCAATGCTGCGCACGAGATGGCGCAAGTAGAAAAGTTTGACTTCGTTATAATTAACGAAATGTTTGAGCGTGCGCTCTTCGACCTGAAGGCTATCGTGCACGCACAGCGCCTCAAGTACGCGGCCCAGCGCCGCGCCCGCGCAAGCACGTTCGAGTCGCTCAATATCACCTGATTCCTCTGGAGTATTTCCCATGGCACGCATCACAGTTGAAGACTGCCTGCAGCAGATCCCCAACCGCTTCCAGCTTGTGCTGGCTGCCACTTACCGTGCGCGCATGCTCAGCCAAGGCCACGCCCCAAAAATCGAAAGCCGCAACAAGCCCGCAGTCACCGCGCTGCGCGAGATTGCCCAGGGCAAGGTTGGCCTGGAAATGCTGAAGAAAGTGCCGGGCTGATACCAAACGCACGCCACGCCTTCCCGTGGAAAAGCACCGCCAAGCGGTGCTTTTTTTTGCCCAATCCCCAACCGCCCCTCTCCGCGCTACATTAAGGCTATGAACGCGGCCACGCCCCCAGCCACCCTCTCTCAAATCGACCCAAGCCCAAGCCCGGCGGGTCCCACCGTTGCTGCCGCCAACGCCGCTGCGGCGAGTTTCGCTGCACTGACAGAAAACTTGGGCTATCTTGACGCAGCCAGCATCGAGCAGGTACGGCAGGCCTACCGCTACGCCGACGCAGCCCACTTGGGACAACTGCGCAACAGCGGCGAACCCTATATCACCCACCCCATCGCGGTAGCTGCACAGTGTGCGACCTGGAAGCTCGATGCACAGGCCCTCATGGCCGCATTGCTGCACGACGCCATGGAAGACTGCGGCGTTACGAAAGCCGATCTGATCGACCGGTTTGGCGCACCAGTGGCTGAGCTGGTGGACGGACTCACCAAACTCGACAAGCTGCAGTTCAACACGCGGGAAGAAAACCAGGCCGAGTCGTTTCGCAAGATGCTCCTTGCCATGGCCCGGGACGTCCGCGTCATTCTGGTCAAGCTTGCCGACCGCTCGCACAACATGCGTACGCTGTCGGATATGCCGCGCAGCAAGTGGTCGCGCATTTCCTCGGAGACCCTGGACATTTATGCGCCCATCGCACACCGACTGGGGCTCAACCAAACCTACCGCGAACTGCAAGATCTCGCCTTCCGCCACCTCCATCCATGGCGCTACGCCACACTGACCAAGGCGGTCGGCAAATCGCGCAACCGGCGACGTGACCTGATTCAGAAAGTGCAGGCGGAAGTCGACGCCGCTTTCGCAAAGCTCGGCATGCATGTTCGTCTGGCAGGTCGGGAAAAAACGCTGTACGCCATCTACCAGAAGATGAAACTCAAGCACCTGAGCTTTGCCCAGGTCACAGACATCTATGGTTTCCGGGTCATCGTGCCCACGGTCACTGACTGCTACACGGCACTGGGCGTGCTGCACCAGATGTACAAACCCGTCCCTGGCAAGTTCAAGGACCATATCGCGATCGCCAAACTCAATGGCTACCAATCGTTGCACACGACATTGGTAGGCCCTTCGGGCATCAACATTGAATTTCAGATGCGCACGGAGGAAATGCATGTGGTCGCCGAGGCCGGGGTGGCCGCCCATTGGCTTTACAAGGCACAGGACACCGGCAGCGGCGCGGCCGAGCGGCTCGGCACCAAATGGCTGCAATCCCTGCTGGATATCCAGAACGAGACACGCGATGCGGCCGAGTTCTGGGATCACGTCAAGGTTGACCTGTTTCCCGACGCCGTCTATGTCTTCACGCCCAAGAGCCAAATCATGGCATTGCCACGTGGCGCCACCGTGGTGGATTTCGCCTATGCCATCCACAGCAATGTTGGGGACCGCACCACTGCGGCACGCATCAACAATGAGCCGGTTCCCTTGCGCACCGAGCTCAACAACGGGGATGTGGTTGAAGTCATCACCGCGCCAGAATCCACCCCGAACCCGGCGTGGCTCGGATTTGTTCGTACGGGCCGCGCCCGCTCCAAGATTCGCCACTACCTGAAGACCATGGCGCAAAGCGAATCCGCAACCCTGGGTGAGAAATTACTCGCCCAGGCACTGCGCGCTGAAGGCATGGATCAATTGCCTGGCGACGAAGCGGACAACCAGCCTCTGTGGGACAAGCTACTACGCTTCACAGGCAATCGCACACGCGCAGAGCTCATGACCGACATTGGGCTGGGTAAGCGGATTGCCAGCATTGTCGCCAAGCGGCTCATGGTGCTGCTGAGTGAACATGGCCATCGCCCGAATGCCTTGCTGATGACCAAAGAGCGCTACACCTCCCATGAGAACCTTTCGCAAGGCGCAGTGGCGCTGGATGGGAGTGAGAACGCCTCGGTCAAATATGCATCCTGCTGCCGCCCCGTGCCAGGCGACACCATTGTTGGATACCTCGGACGCGGAGAAGGCTTGGTGGTACACCGCACGGAATGCAATGTGGCGAAACGGCTGCAACATAAGGACAGCGAACGCTTTATCGCAGTCGACTGGAGTGAAGAGCCAACACGTGCATTTGAGACAGGCATCAAGATCACCGTACGCAACGGCAAGGGTGTGCTGGCGCGTATTGCTTCGGTGCTGGCCACATCCGAAGCCGACATCGTGCACGTGGACATGGATGACGAGACCGCCATGGACACAGTGGACCTGCGCTTTATCGTCCTCGCCCACGACCAGGCCCACCTTGAGAACGCACTGAAGAACCTGCGCCGCACACAAGCCGTCCTTCGCGCGGAACGTATCCTGCCTCAGTAAACCTCGGCACCTGGGCGCCCCTCCTTCGAAGGGTAGCGCACCGCCACGATCTCAAGGGCGCGCAACCCACCCGGCGTCGGTAACTGGACTTCGTCCCCTACGCGTGCCTTCAGGAGCGCACGTGCCACCGGAGAAATCCAGCTGATCTGCCCTTGAGCGCTATCCGCTTCATCAATCCCCAGGATTGTTACCTCCCGCTCGGTTTCTCCATCCTCCAGGTAGGTGACAGTAGCACCAAAGAAGATCTGGTCACGCCCCGCGTGCAGCGCCGGATCGACCACCTCGGCAATCTCCAGACGCTTAGTCAGAAAGCGGATGCGCCTGTCGATCTCGCGCAAGCGCTTCTTGCCGTAGAGATAGTCGCCATTTTCCGAACGGTCGCCATTGCTGGCAGCCCAATGCACCACCTCGACCATCTTCGGCCGCTCGATATCGATCAACTCCAACAACTCACCCCGCAGACGCGCATAGCCCTGGGGAGTGATGTAGTTCTTGCCACCTGGAGGAATCGGCGCAAGCGCTACTTCCTCCTCGTCGCCGTCCGTTTCTTTCGTGAAAGCCTTGCTCATGGTGAAATTTTCACAAAAACGAAAAAGCCCTGGAACTTTTCAGTTCCAGGGCTTACCGTTTGGTGCGGCTGGCAGGAATCGAACCCACGACCCCTTGGTTCGTAGCCAAGTACTCTATCCAGCTGAGCTACAGCCGCTAAGCTATTTATTGTAGCAGAAATTTTTGCGTTTAAAAATTTCTTTTACAGCGTTTTCTCGAAAAGAAGAAAACTAAGCGAAGCCATCATTCTAACGTATTTTTTCCCGCTCGGAAGAAAAACATGAAATCCTGCGTCACCTACCCCGGCACACCAAGAAAAGACCGGCGCGCCAGGACTGAACCTTAGACGTTGAACAGGAAGTTCATCACATCGCCATCCTTGACGACGTACTCTTTGCCTTCGGCGCGCATCTTGCCTGCGTCCTTGGCGCCCTGCTCGCCCTTGAACTGGATGAAGTCATCGAACGCAATCGTCTGCGCGCGGATGAAACCACGTTCAAAGTCACCGTGGATCACGCCTGCGGCCTGTGGCGCGGTGTCGCCCTTGTGAATCGTCCAGGCGCGCACTTCCTTCACGCCAGCGGTGAAATAGGTCTGCAGGCCCAGCAGGTCGTAGCCCGCGCGGATCAGGCGGTTCAGGCCCGGCTCCTCCAAGCCCATTTCCTCCAGGAACATGGCGCGGTCGTCGTCGCTCATTTCGGCCATCTCAGCTTCGATCTTGGCGCAAATGGCCACCACGGGCGCGTCTTGCGCGGCAGCGTAGTCCTTGAGGCGGTCGAGCAACGGATTGTTCTCAAAGCCATCCTCGGCCACGTTGCCAACGAACATCGCAGGCTTGGCCGTAATGAGGCAGAACTGCTTGAGCAGCGGTGCGTCTTCCTTGCTTACTTGAATGGTGCGCGCGGGCTTGCCTTCGTTGAGCGCGGCCTGGATGGGCGTGAGGAGCTGCACCAGCTTGGCCGCCTCTTTGTCGTTGCCACTCTTGGCGGCCTTGCTGTAGCGATTCAAGGCCTTTTCAACGGTGGCCAGGTCCGCCAGGCACAGCTCGGTTTGGATGACCTCGATGTCGGCGATGGGGTCAACCTTGCCCGCCACGTGGATCACGTTCGGGTCCTCGAAGCAACGCACCACGTTCACGATGGCGTCCGTCTCGCGGATATGGGCCAGGAACTGGTTGCCCAGGCCTTCGCCCTTGGAGGCACCGGCCACCAGGCCCGCAATGTCCACGAACTCGACAATCGCCGGCACCACGCGTTCCGGCTGAACAACTTCGGACAGCGCCGCCAGGCGCGGGTCGGGCACCTCGACCACGCCAGTGTTCGGCTCGATGGTGCAGAAGGGGTAGTTCTCGGCGGCAATGCCCGCCTTGGTGAGGGCGTTGAAGAGAGTGGACTTGCCCACATTGGGCAGGCCCACGATGCCGCATTTCAGGCTCATGGCGTGGCTTTCTGATAGGGAGGAGACAAACCAACCATTTTACGTGCCCCGTCTCCAGCGCATCCGTCAGGCTTGGCGCCTCCTACAATGCCCGCCATGGCGCAAACCTTTGATGTATGTATCCGCGGCAGTGGCATCGTGGGCCGCACGCTCGCTCTGCTCCTGGCCCGCGACCGCCTGCGCGTGGCGCTGGTCGGACCCGGCGACACCCCCTCATCAGCCGAGCCGCACGAAGACGTGCGCGCCTACGCCCTCAACGCCACCTCGCGCGGGCTGCTGCAGTCGCTGCGCGCCTGGCCCGACGCCCGCCACGCCACCCCGGTGGCGCGCATGGAGATTCAGGGCGACCAGGATGGCTGCGTGCACTTCGATGCGGCAGCGCAAGGCGTGGACGCGCTGGCCTGGATCGTCGATGTGCCTGCGCTGGAGGCCCGTTTGGCCGAAGCCGTGCGCTACCAGCCGCAGGTGGAGCTGGTTTCCAGCCCCGTCCCAGCCACGCTCACGGCGGTGTGCGAGGGCCGCGCCAGCCGCACACGCGATGAATTCGGCGTGGAATTCGCCACCACCCCCTACGCCCAGCAAGCCATTGCCGCGCGCTTGCACTGCACGGTGCCGCATGGCCAGACAGCGCGCCAGTGGTTCCAGACAGACGGGGGCATCCTGGCTTTTCTGCCGTTGGGTGGCGAGCAGGGGAACTCTGTCGCCATCGTCTGGTCTGTCCCCCAGGAGCAGGCACCGCAGCTGCTGGCGTTGGAACCCGAGGCTTTTGCCCAGCGTGTGCAAGAAGCCAGTCACGGTGCGCTGGGCGCACTCGAGCTGGCCAGCAACCGCGCGGCTTGGCCGCTGCAGCAAGCGCGGGCCAACCACTGGTGCGGCAACCTACAGGCTGGCAGCACAACACCGGGTACGCACAGTTGGGTGCTGGCCGGCGATGCGGCGCACAACGTGCACCCGCTGGCGGGCCAGGGCCTGAACCTGGGGCTGGCCGACGTTCAGGCGCTGGCACGCACCCTGATGGAGCGCGACTGGCGCAGCATTGCCGATCTGCGGCTACTGCGCCGCTACGAGCGCGAACGCAAAGCGGCGCTACTGCCCATGGGCCTGGCCATGGACGGGCTGCAGCAGCTGTTCGCGCGCCGCGAGGCACCGCTGCAGGCGCTGCGCAACTGGGGCCTCAAGGGCTTCGAGCGCAGTGGACTGCTCAAGGAATGGACGGCCCGCCAGGCCATGGGAACAACGCACTGAAGAACAAACATGACTGCCAAGAAACTGAAACCATCCCCCTTCCGCGCGTTGTCCTCGCTGTGCGCGGGCGCAACCCTGGCCCTGCTGGGCCTAGGCGCCCAGGCCGATGAGTCCGTCATCCGCAAGACCCTGGGCGAGCGCATTCCGCAGCTGGCCAAAATCGACGAGGTGCGCACCACCTCCATGCCCGGCCTGTTCGAGGTGCGCGTGGGCACCGACCTGTTCTACACCGACGCCAAGGGCAACTACGTCATCCAGGGCGAGCTGATCGACACCAAGGCGCGGCGCAACCTGACCGAGGACCGCATCAACCAGCTCACGGCCGTCAAGTTTGAGGACCTGCCCTTCAAGGATGCTTTCACGCTGGTGCGCGGCGACGGTTCGCGCAAGATTGCCGTGTTCGAGGATCCGAACTGCGGCTACTGCAAGCGCTTTGAGCGCGAGATGCGCAACGTCAACAACGTCACGGTCTACCTGTTCCTCTACCCCATCCTGAGCCCCGACTCGGCCGAGAAATCGCGCAACATCTGGTGCGCCAAAGACCGCGCCGCCGCCTGGAACGACTACATGCTGCGCGACAAAGCCCCGGACAGCGCGAGCTGCGACACCGCCGCGCTGCAGCGCAACCTGGCGCTGGGCAAGAAGCACAAGATCACCGGCACGCCCACGCTGATCTTCACCAACGGCACGCGCGTGCCTGGTGCCATCGGCGCGCAGGACGTGGAAAAGCGCCTGGCCGAAGCAGCCAGCACCACCACCGCGAACTGATCTCGCGCGCACCACACTAACAAAATGGGGCCTTTTCAGGCCCCAGCGCTTATCCAGCCTGCGCTGGCAGCTCTCTTTTTCGAAGCATCCGCCATGCCTACTGCCCTGACCCGCGCCGCCGTCCACTACCGTGTGGAAGCGGCCGACCTGCACGCCCACCTCTACCACGTCACGCTCACCATCGCGCAGCCCACCGCCGCGCAGGAGCTGGCCCTGCCCGCCTGGATTCCTGGCAGCTACCTGGTGCGCGAGTTCGCCAAAAACCTGCAGCGCCTGGCCGCCCGCCAGGGCCGCCAGCCCGTGGCGCTGGTGCAATTGGCCAAAGACCGCTGGCGTGCCGACTGCCAGGTGGGCCAGCCGCTGGTGCTGACCTACGAGGTATGCGCCTACGACGCCTCGGTGCGCACCGCCTGGCTCGACGCTGCGCGCGGCTTCTTCAACGCCACCAGCCTGTGCCTGCAGGTGGCGGACCAGACCGCGCTGCCGTGCGAGATCGACATCGTTGCTCCCAAAAAGAGAGCTGGTAGCGCTCTCTGGCATTGCGCTACGGGCCTTTTTCCCTTGAAAGTGGACGCACGCGGCTTTGGCCGCTACCGCGCCGCCAACTACGACGAACTGGCCGACTGCCCGGTGGAAATGGGCGCCTTCTGGAGCGCCAGCTTCAACGCCTGCGGCGTACCGCACCGCTTCGTCGTCGCGGGCGCTGCGCCCTCGTTCGACGGCGCGCGCCTGCTGGCCGACACGCGCAAGATTTGCGAAGCCGCCATCCGCTTCTGGCACCCCCGCGGCAAGCCGCCGTTCCAGAACTACCTGTTCCTGCTCAATACCGTGCACGACGGCTACGGCGGCCTGGAGCACCGCAACTCCACCGCGCTGATCTGCGGCCGCCGCGACCTGCCACGGCTGGGTGATGCCAAGGCCAGCGACGGCTACACACAGCTGCTCGGCCTCATCAGCCACGAGTACTTCCACACCTGGAACGTCAAGCGCCTGCGCCCACGCGAGTTTGCGCAGTACGACTACACGCGTGAGAACTACACCGAACTGCTGTGGTTCTTCGAGGGCTTCACCAGCTACTACGACGACCTGCTGCTGCGCCGCGCCGGCCTGATCGACGACACCCGCTACCTGAAACTGCTCGCAAAAACCTGCACCCAGGTGCTGCAAACCCCGGGCCGCCAGGTGCAGAGCGTGGCCCAGGCCAGCTTCGACGCCTGGATCAAGTACTACCGCCAGGACGAAAACACGCCCAACGCCACCGTGAGCTACTACACCAAGGGCGCGCTGGTAGCGCTGTGCCTGGATCTGGCGCTGCGCCGCGAAGGCGGCGCCACGCTCGACGCCGTGATGCGCGCCCTGTGGCAGCGCTGCGCCGGGGGCCCCATGGCCGAGGCCGACCTGCTGGCCGTGCTGCAAGCCCTCACCGGCCGCGACTGGCAGGGCGAAATCGCCCAATGGGTACACGGCACCGCCGAGCTGCCCCTGGCCGAGTTGCTCGCCGCCCAGGGCGTGGCGCTGAAGGCCGAGCCGCCCCAGCCCGCCCAGCGCCTGGGCCTGCGCGTGCAGGAAAACCATAGCGTGCAGATCAAGACCGTGCTGCGTGGCAGCGCCGCCGAGCGTGCCGGCTTCATGGCGGGTGACGAATGGCTCGGGCTAGAAGCCGCAGGCCAGGCCTGGCGCCTGCAACGCCTGGACGACCTGGCGCTGTACGCCGGCACCGCGCGCCAGGCCACGGCCCTGGTGGCGCGCGACGGGCGGCTGCTGCGCCTGCCGCTGGACCTGCCCGCGCCCGATGCCAGCGGCGACACCGTACGCCTGGAGCTGGCCGACGCCGCACGCGCCCAGGCGTGGCTGTCCGCAGGCTGACAGCGCCGTTGGGTATAGTTCCCTGGTTCAACCACAACCATTCTGGAGATTCCCTTGGCCTACGAATGCATCGCCGTGCGCACTGAAGCCGACAAAGTCGGCGTCATCACGCTCAACCGCCCCAAGCAGCTCAACGCGCTCAACGACCAGCTCATGAACGAGCTGGGCGAGGCGCTCAAGGCGTTCGACGCCGACGAGAAGATCGGCTGCATCATCGTCACCGGCAGCGAGAAAGCCTTCGCCGCAGGCGCCGACATCACGGCCATGGCCAAGTACAGCTTCGCCGATGCGTACAAGGGTGACTTCATTACGCGCAACTGGGAAACCCTGCGCACCATCCGCAAGCCCGTCATCGCCGCCGTGAGCGGTTTCGCCCTGGGCGGTGGCTGCGAGCTGGCGATGATGTGCGACTTCATCATCGCCGCCGACAACGCCAAGTTCGGCCAGCCCGAGATCAAGCTCGGCGTGATCCCTGGCGCCGGCGGCACGCAGCGCCTGCCACGCGCCGTGGGCAAATCCAAGGCCATGGACATGTGCCTGACCGCCCGCATGATGGACGCCACCGAAGCCGAACGCGCCGGCCTCGTCAGCCGCGTGGTGCCGCTGGACAAGCTGATGGAAGAAGCCCTGGGCGCAGCGCTGACCATCAGCGGCTTCTCGCAGATCGCCGTGATGGCCGCCAAGGAAACCGTGAACCGCGCCTTCGAAGGCACCTTGAGCGATGGCCTGATGTTCGAGCGCCGCCTGTTCCACGGCCTGTTCGCCACGGCCGACCAGAAGGAAGGCATGGACGCCTTCGTCAACAAGCGCCCGGCGAACTTTACACACCAATAATTTTTGGCATATAATTTTGTTCTGTCGGTCGTATAGCTCAGTTGGTTAGAGCGCAGCATTCATAATGCTGATGTCGGTGGTTCAAGTCCACCTACGACCACCAAAATCAAAACCCGCAGCGTGGCAACATGCTGCGGGTTTTTCACATGGGCGCGCGTGCGCCCGGGCTCGTCTGCCTCGCCCCACGCCATGACCAAGAAAGTCTTCATCAAAACCTTCGGCTGCCAGATGAACGAGTACGACTCGGACAAGATGGCCGACGTGCTCGGTGCCGCACAAGGCTACGAGCCCACGGACGACCCGGAAGCCGCCGATCTGATCCTGTTCAACACCTGCTCGGTGCGCGAAAAGGCGCAGGAAAAAGTGTTCAGCGACCTCGGCCGCGTCAAGCACCTCAAAGAAAAGGGCGTGCTCATCGGCGTCGGTGGCTGCGTGGCCAGCCAGGAGGGCGAAGAGATCATCAAGCGTGCACCGTTCGTGGACGTGGTCTTCGGCCCGCAAACGCTGCACCGCCTGCCCGAACTGCTGAATGCCCGCGCCGCCAAGGCCAAGCCGCAGGTGGACATCTCCTTCCCCGAGATCGAGAAGTTCGACCACCTGCCGCCCGCGCGCGTGGAAGGTGCCAGCGCCTTCGTCTCGATCATGGAAGGCTGCTCCAAGTACTGCAGCTACTGCGTGGTGCCTTACACGCGCGGCGAAGAGGTGAGCCGCCCGTTCGAAGACGTGCTGGTGGAAGTCGCCGGCCTGGCCGACCAGGGCGTGAAAGAGGTCACGCTGCTGGGCCAGAACGTGAACGCCTACCTGGGCGCCATGGGTGACACCGCAGAGAAGGCCGACTTTGCCCTGCTGCTGGAATACGTGGCCGAAATTCCGGGCATTGAACGCATCCGCTACACCACGAGCCACCCGAACGAGTTCACCCCCCGCCTGATCGAGGCCTACGCCAAGATCCCGAAGCTGGTGAGCCACCTGCATCTGCCGGTACAGCACGGCTCAGACCGCATTCTCATGGCCATGAAGCGCGGCTACACCGCCATGGAATACAAGAGCACCATCCGCAAGCTGCGTGCCATCCGCCCCGACATGGCGATGAGTTCAGACTTCATCGTCGGCTTTCCCGGCGAGACCGAGGAAGACTTCCAGAAGATGATGAAGCTCATCCACGACGTGCGCTTTGACAACTCCTTCAGCTTCATCTTCAGCCCGCGCCCCGGCACGCCTGCGGCCAATTTGCCCGACGACACGCCGCACGAGGTCAAGCTGCGCCGCTTGCAAGAACTGCAGGCCGTGATCAACCAAAACATCAAAGACATCAGCCTGGAGCGCGTGGGCACGGTGCAGCGCCTGCTGGTGGAAGGCTTCAGCAAACGTGACAACGGCGAGCTGATGGGCCGTACCGAGTGCAACCGCGTAGTCAACTTCCCTGGCCAGGAGCGCCTGGTGGGGCAGATGATCGACGTGCAGATCACCGAGGCCATGACCTATACCTTGCGTGGCGAAGTGGTCATGAAGGATCAGAAACCATAGCTTCCAACGCTTGCTGAAAGCGCCTTACCGCCAGATTTCCTCGACAGGGCAACGAACCCGAAAGACGTCTCGCCTGCGTTCTAAAAGCAGGTATGGATGGCCCCGGTAACGGTACCGTCGCCATCCACCACCGGCATCCAGCGCCACTTGTCGAAGGTGGTACAGGGATGCGAGATGCCCAGCTCCACGCGCTCGCCCACTTGTGGCGCGGCATCCCCGGGTGCCTCGGGGTCGAAGCGCAGGTAAGCATGCTGGTCATTGAGCGCTGTAATGCGCCAGTCCTGCGGCGCCGCTTGTGCCACACGCGCACCCCAGGCGGCGCGGCGCAGCGGCAGCGGCATGTCGATGTCAAACGACACGTCGCGCCGCCCGCAGCCCAGCAGCGCCAGCCCTGGCTCAGGCACCGACTGCACCTGGGCCCACACAGTAAGCGCCGGGCGCAAGGTTTCGTCCAGCCCCTCGCGCCGCGCCAGCAGGCGCACGAAGCGCTGGTAGTTGCCGTGGTCGTGTGTCACGTAGCAACCCGAGCGCAGCACGCCGGCCACCGGGCGCGACAGGCCCTGCAGGCGCAGCAGCGGCACCACCAGGTCGAACACGGCGGAACCGCCGGCCGACAGCAGGATCTCAGCCTCGCCCGGCGCCCACAGGCCCTCGGCGTCGCAGCCGCGCGCCACCGCGCCCACGCTGCGCACCAGGGCGGTGACGGCGGGCACGTCGTGCGCATCGTCGCAACGTGCGGCCAGCCCCTCATAGCACTCAATACCGCCCAGGCGCACCACGCGGCTGGCCGCCAGGCGCCGCGCCAGCGCCAGCGCTTCCTCGGCGCTGCGGCAGCCGGTGCGCTGGCCGGCCATACCCATCTCCAGCAGTACGTCGAACACGCGCGCGCTGCCGCGCCGCGCGGCCCAGTCCTCAATGGGCGCCAGTTGCGCCGCCGAATCGACCAGGAACCACACGCGCAGCCCGTCCACGGCAGCCAGGAGGGCGTCGAGCCCGTCAAGGTCGGCGTCCTGCAGCACCTGGTTGGCGATGATGATGCGCCGCGCCCCCGCCGCCACGCCCACGCGCGCCTGCCAGACGCTGGCGAACGTCAGCCCCCAGGCCCCGGCGGCGAGCTGCTGCGCGAACAGTTCGGGCGACATGGTGGTCTTGCCATGTGGTGCCAGCAGCACGCCACGCTGCCGGGCGTAGTCCTGCATCCACGCCAGGTTGTGCGCCAGCGCCGCGCGGTCGAGCACGGCCAGCGGCAGAGGCAGGTCGCCCGCGAGCACGTTCCAGCCCTGCTGCGCCAGCGCGCCGGTGCGGCACGGCGGCGCGGTCAGCGGGTAGCCCTTGTACGAGGCGTCAAGCAGCGGCTCTGCGGCGAGGATTTCAAGGCTTTTCATGGTTTTACCCTTATGCAGCAAGCGCTGGCAGCTATGGTTTTTGCACTATCGGCGCCAAATGCTGCGCCAGCGATGCCGGCGACAACTCACCCGTGCGCACCGCTACCAGCGCGCCCTCGGCATTGAAGAAGAGCGTGGTGGGCAGGGCACGACGCTCCAGCAACGCGCCCAGGCGGGAGCTTGGGTCGAGCAGCACGTCGGCGGGTGGCAGGCCCTGCTGCGCGGCAAAGCGCTGCACCACGTCAGGCGCTTCGCCCTGGTTGACCCACAGAAAGCGCACCTGCGGATGCTGTGCATGCGCCTGGCGCAGCACCGGCATTTCGCGCCGGCACGGCGGGCACCAGGTGGCCCACAGGTTGATCACCACGGGCTGGCCGCGCAGCTCGGGCAACGCGATGGTGGAGGCGTCCAGCGCGACGCCCTGCCACTGCGGCAGCGGCGTGGGACCGGGGCCGCTCCAATGCTGTGCGGCCAGCCCCACAAGCCACAGCCCCGCACCCGCTGCCAGTCCAGTGGCAACGGTGCGGCGCCACGGGCTGCGCCGCCAGGCCAGGACGGCCACATAGGCCAGCGCTGCGGCCAGGCCGCACCAGGGCGCCCAGCCGCCGTCGCGGATGTCGATGACGGACCAAGGGGCCGCTGCGTATTCAGCCGGGTATTGCAGTACGAAACCCAGGCGCGCAACGAGCAACGCCACCAGCCCGAGGCGCCAGGCGTGCGGGCCGGGCACGAGGCCCTGGCGGCGCGCCAAGCGTTCGTGCACCCAGGTGCCCAGCCACCAACCGGCGAACAGGAACAGTACGCCCCATGACAGCGCCAGCGGGCCAAGGCGCAGGGTGTCGCCCATGGGCGCGTGCGCAGCGGCTTAGAACGGCAGGCCGGGCATGCCTTTCATGCCCTTCATGCCGCCCATGCGCTTCATCATCTTCATGAGACCGCCGCCTTTCATCTTCTTCATCATGGTCTGCATCTGCTCGAATTCGTTGAGCAGGCGGTTCACTTCCTGCACCTGCACGCCCGCGCCCTGGGCGATGCGCTTCTTGCGGGTGGCCTTGATGAGTTCGGGCTTGCGGCGCTCCAGCGCGGTCATGCTGCAGATGATGCCCTCCTTGCGGCGGATCTCGCGTTCGGCCTTGTCCATGTCCACCTGGCCAGCCTTGGCCGTGAGCTGTGCAGGGAGCTTGTCCATGAGGCTGGAGAGGCCGCCCATCTGCTTCATTTGCTGCAGTTGGGCCAGGAAGTCGTTGAGATCGAAGCCGTCGCCGCTCTTGAGCTTCTCGGCCATCTTCTGCGCGGCCTGCAGGTCCACGTTCTGCGTCACCTGCTCGACCAGCGCCACGATGTCGCCCATGCCGAGCACGCGGCCCGCGTGGCGCTCGGCATCGAACACCTCCAGGCCGTCGATTTTTTCCGACACGCCGGCAAACTTGATCGGGGCACCGGTGATGGCGCGCACCGACAGCGCCGCACCACCGCGCGAGTCGCCGTCGAGCTTGGTCAAGACGATGCCCGTGAGCGGCAGCGCTTCCTTGAAGGCCTTGGCGGTGTTCACCGCGTCCTGGCCCTGCATGGCATCGACCACGAACAGCGTCTCTACCGGGTTCAGCGTGGCATGCAGTTCCTTGATTTCCTGCATCAGCACGTCGTCAATGGCCAGACGGCCGGCGGTATCGACCAGCAGCACGTCAAAGTAATGCTTCTTGGCGTAGTCCAGCGCAGCCAGCGCAATGTCGCGCGGCTTTTGGTCTGGGCTGCTGGGAAACCACTCTGCGCCGGCTTGCTTGGTGACGGTCTTGAGCTGCTCAATGGCGGCCGGGCGGTACACGTCGCCCGAGACGGTGAGCACTTTCTTCTTGCGCTTTTCCTGCAGGTGTTTGGCCAACTTGGCCGTCGTGGTGGTCTTGCCCGCGCCCTGCAGGCCGGCCATGAGAATGACGGCCGGCGGCTGCGCGTTCAGGTTGATGTCTGCCACGCCCTCGCCCATGGTGGCGGCGAGTTCCTTGTTGACGATACCCACCAGCGCCTGGCCGGGTTTGAGCGAGCCCAGCACCTCCTGGCCCAGGGCTTTTTCCTTCACGCGCGCGACGAAGTCGCGCACCACGGGCAGGGCCACGTCGGCTTCCAGCAAGGCCATGCGCACTTCGCGCAACATGTCCTGCACGTTGGATTCGGTGATGCGGGCCTGGCCGCGCATTTCCTTGACGAGGCGCGAGAGTTTGTCGGTAAGTGCGGAAGCCATGTCTGCTGCGGTCTCTGGATGGGCCCGCGGGCCAGGACAGCCGGGGGCGATGGAAGGGCGGTGCCAGAGGGAAAACCCCTGGCCCAAAGGTACACTGTGGGGCATGATTTTACCCAGTGCCTCCCCCTTCGGCTGGCTGCTCGCGGCGGCTGCAGCCGTCGCCTATGCCGTGCCAGCCGCCGCAGGCCCGCGCCTGGGCACGGGTGCCACACGCACCGCACTGGCCTTGGCATGGGGGCTGCATGGCGCTGTCCTGGCCTGGGCCTTGGTGGGCGAGACGCCGCCACGCTTCGGCTTCGCACCTGCGCTGTCGATGACGGCCTGGCTGGTGCTCACGGTCTACGCCGTGGAGCGTCAGCTGTTTCCCCAGATGCAGGCACGCTGGATGCTGGCGGGGCTGGGCGCTGTCGTCGTGCTGCTGGCCAGCGTCTTTCCGGGCCAGCCGCTGCACGGCACGGCCTCGCCGTGGCTGCCGCTGCACCTGACGCTGGGCATCGCGTCGTACGGTCTGTTTGCAGCCGCCGTGGTGCACGCCGCACTCATGGCGCGCGCTGAACGACAGATTCGCCAGGCTGCCGATCCCCACAGTGGCATGCCGCTGCTGACGCTGGAGCGGCTCACCTTCCGCTTCGTCATGGCGGGCTTCGTGCTGCTCACGGCCACGCTGCTGGCAGGCGGCCTGTTCGGCGAGCAACTCTATGGGCGCGCCTGGCGCTGGGACCACAAGGTGGTGTTCTCGCTGCTGTCCTGGGTGACCTTTGCCATCCTGCTGCTGGGACGCACGCAGTTCGGCTGGCGTGGGCGCAGCGCCATGCGTGTGCTGTACGGCGGCGCCATGCTGCTGCTGCTGGCCTACGTGGGCTCACGCTTCGTGCTCGAAGTGGTGCTGGGCAAGAGCGCATGAAGTACCTGCTGGTCTTTGCCGTGCTGGGCCTGGCCTGGGCGCTGTGGCGCAACAAGCACCGCACGCCCCCGCCCCCGCCCTCTCCCACGGCACGCCCGCCCGCCAAGTCGGAGCCCCAGGCCATGGTGGCCTGCGCCCATTGCGGACTGCACCTGCCGCGCGCCGAAGCACTGGAGCACGCGCACCGCCACTACTGCTGCGCCGAGCACCGCAGCGCCGGCCCGCGCTAGCACGCGCCCCGCAGCGATGCCTGGCACCCCGCAGCGATCCGACACCCACTTCCAGCGCCTGTGGCACGGTTTCCTGAGCGCGCGCGCCCTGGTGGCGCTGGCCTTGCTGCTGCTGCAGGGCGCGGGCCTGGCACTGCACCAAAACCCTGAACCCGAGCTTCTGGCACTGTGTGCACTGTACCTGGTGGTGACCGTGCTCACGCGGCTGCTGGCAGCGCCGCTGCCGCCCGACCCGCAACCGGGGCCCTCCTGGCTTCCCCTGCTGGGCGTGGACCTTCTGATGGTGGGCTTGCTGCAGTGGCTGCAAAGCGGCAGCATGAACTACACGCCGCTGTTTGGCATTCCCATCCTCATGGCCTCGGTGCTGGGCTCGCTCACGCTGGCGCTGGGGACCACCGCCACGGCCACGCTGCTGCTGCTGGGCAGCGCCTGGTGGCGCAGCCTGGATCCGAGCGCGGGCGATGCCGCGCCGCATTACCTGCAGGCAGCACTCACCGGCACCGGCTACTTCATGGTGGCCTACCTTGCGTACCAGTTGGCCCAGCGCCTGCTGAGCGAGCAGCAGATGGCGCAGCAGAGCCAGCAACGCGCGCGCGAGCAGAGCCAGGTCAATGCGCTGGTGATCGAGAACCTGAGCGACGGCGTGCTCGTGCTGTCGCAGGACTGCAGCGTGCGTGCTGCCAACCCGGCGGCGCGGCAGTTGCTGGGCGGACGGGCGGAAGGTCTAAAGCCGCCCTTCCTGCTCGGCGCCGAGCCTGCATGGGAACCGCTGTGGCGCATGGCGCACACCACCTTCGCCAGCGGGCAACCGCAGCGCGCCGATGTCGGCCTTCTGCACCCTGGGCAGAGCCCTACCGGTCTGCGCGTGCGCACCTGGCTCACGGCCGCACAGCAGGGTACGCGCGAGACCCGCACGGAGCCGCAGTGCGTGATGTTTCTGCATGACCTGCGCGAACTGGAGGCACGGCTGCGCACCGAAAAGCTCGCCGCCATGGGGCGCATGTCGGCCGCAGTGGCGCATGAAATCCGCAACCCACTGGCCGCCATCGTGCAAGCCAACGCACTGCTCGGCGAAGACCTCAGCGACCCGGCGCAGCAGCGGCTGTGCCACATGGTGCAGCAGAACGCCGAACGCCTGGCACGCATCGCCGAGGAGGTACTCGACATCGCGCGCGTGCAAAACCAAATCAGCCATGCACCCGCCGCCTCGCTGGCGCTGGATGAAACCGTCACCCAGGTCTGGAACGAATGGCGCGCTACCGAGCCCGTGCGACGCCAGGCCATGGTGGCCTTGCAAGCGCCTGGGGTGCAAGTGGAGTTCGACACGGAGCATCTGCGGCGCGTACTCATCAACCTGCTCGACAATGCGCTGCGCTTCATGGGCTCGCAGCCTGACTCGCTGCAGCTCCATACCCACGCCGCCGGCACCGGCCTGGTCAGCCTGCAGGTGTGGAGCGATGGCGCCCCCCTCGACCCTTCGGTGGAGCGCCACCTGTTCGAGCCCTTCTTCTCCTCGCACAGCCGCTCCAGCGGCCTGGGGCTGTACATTTGCCGTGAGCTGTGCCAGCGCCATGGTGCATCGCTGACGTACCAACGGCTGTCCCGTGCCACGGCACTGGGTCCGACCGGCGGCAACGCTTTCACCGTTACTTTCCGCAAGACCACGCGCCCGGCAGAGCCTGCGGGGCTTTTCGACACCCTCCTGGTCTGAACCACCCATGACCGCCAACGCTGCCTCCGTACTGGTCGTCGACGACGAACCCGATCTGCGCACCTTGTATGAGCTGACCCTGCTGCGCGAGGGCCACCGCGTGGAAACCGCTGCCAGCGTGCAAGAGGCGCGGCAAAAGTTGCGCGCGCAGCACTTTGACGTGGTGCTGACCGACATGCGCCTGCCCGACGGCCAGGGCCTGGAATTGATCATGGAACTGCGCGACGCCCAGCGGCGTGAGCGCTGCGTGGTCATGACAGCCTACGGCTCGGCCGAGAACGCGGTGGAAGCACTGCGTGCTGGCGCCTTCGACTACCTGACCAAGCCGGTGGATCTCAAGCAGTTCCGCGCCGTCGTGGCCTCTGCCGTGCAGGGCACGGGCGGCGTACCTGCGCCGCGCAGCGCGCGTCCCGGCACCAAACCCGCGGCCGCACTGCACGACGGCTGCGCCGCGCTCGACCGCCTGGTGGGCGACTCGGAGCCGATGCGCACCATCAAGCAGCACATCACCAAGGTGGCACGCGGCATGGCCCCCGTGCTGGTGCGCGGCGAATCAGGCACCGGCAAGGAGCTGGTGGCGCGCGCTTTGCACGCCAACAGCCAGCGCGCCGATGGCCCGCTGGTGGCGGTGAACTGCGGCGCCATCCCCGAGAACCTGCTTGAAGCCGAGTTCTTTGGCGCCCGCAAGGGCTCTTACACCGGCGCGACCCAGGACCGCGACGGCTATTTCCAGGCTGCGCGGGGCGGCACACTGTTCCTCGACGAAATTGGCGACCTGCCCCTGTCCATGCAGTCAAAGCTGCTGCGCGCCATCCAGGAGCGCAGCGTGCGTCCACTCGGCTCCACCCAGGAAGAGACCGTGGACGTACGCATCATCAGCGCCACGCACCGCGATCTGGCCGCCGACGTGCAGGCCGGGCGCTTTCGCCAAGACTTGTACTACCGGCTCAACGTGATCGAGCTGGTGCTCCCTGCCCTGCGCGAGCGCCGCGAGGATCTGCCTGCGCTGTGCGAGGCATTGCTGGCACGCATCGCCCAGGAATCTGGCCAGCCCGCCCCGCAACTCACGCCGCAGGCATTGGCACAGATCGCCAACCACCCGCTGACGGGCAACGTGCGCGAACTTGAAAACCTGCTGCACCGGGCCATGACCCTCAGCGAGGAAGGCACGCTGCAGCTTGGCCACGCAACGGCGCCACCGCCCGTGGCGCCTCCCACGCCCGAAAAGCCACCCGCGCCAGTGCAAACGCCCGAGCCCCTGCCAGCGCCAGCGCCGGCGCAAACGCTGCAGGAGCTGCCCTCGGACCTGCAAGGCTGGCTGGACCAGCAGGAGCGCGAAATTCTTGTGCGCGCCCTGCGCGACAGCGGCTTCAACCGCACCGCCGCTGCCGTGCGCCTGGGCATCAGCCTGCGCCAGATCCGCTACCGCATCGCGCGCCTGCAGATCCCCACCCCACAGGACTGCGATGGTGCCGACGACGCCGAGTGAGGAGCCCGCGCCTGCCACCACCACCTGGGACGGAGGCTGGCACACCGGCGCACGGCGCCTGCCCTCGCCCAACTTTGGCCCCCGGCCCGCAGGAGCGCACATCGACCTGATTGTCGTGCACTCCATCAGTCTGCCGCCGGGGGAATACGGTACGGGCGCGGTGCAGCAGCTGTTCACCAACCAGCTTGACTGGGACGCCCACCCTTACTACCAGGGCTTGCGCGGGCTCGAAGTCTCCGCCCATTTTTTCATCACGCGTGCTGGGGTGCTGTGGCAGTTCGTGGACTGCGACCAGCGCGCCTGGCACGCGGGCGTCTCGCGCTACCGTGGCCGCGAGCGATGCAATGATGATTCGGTCGGCATCGAGCTCGAAGGCCTGGAGGGGCAAACTTTTACCCCCGCCCAATACACGGCGCTGGCACGCCTGAGCCAGGACCTGGCGGCGCGCTACCCCATCAACCACATTGCGGGACACGAGCACATCGCCCCGGGGCGCAAACAAGACCCTGGCCCCGGATTCCAGTGGCGCCGCCTGCAGCAGGCGCTGGGGTGGGAGGTGGCCCGTTTTCCCGCACCGGATCGCAGCGAAAATCAAAAAACATAGCGCCTCGCGCTTGCCACATAAGGGCTAGAGGCAAAAAACACCTCAAAAATGCCACCATAGACCAGCCGCCGAGCCCTCCTTACCCCACGTCACAAAAGGGTTTTCCTCGCACGCAGAGAAACGGCGCGCCCCAGTATCCATGCCGCCTGCCAGCGAGAATCGCGGCGCGAGCGGCATGGGCCGGTCATTTGGCCCAGGCAAGCCGCATGGCGTGGCGTTTTGCACGCAGCCTCCCCCGACGCTACCCACAGCAGCCCGGCCCGGGTGCCGCATCGATAACCGCAACGACGGTACACTACAGGTAGCGTCTCGCCTTCGTGCGAACCACTAGATGTAGCGTTACACCCTGGTACAGCCCCCGCTGCGCGCGCCCGGCTGACCAAAGACCCCAACCCGAGGATTCACCATGCAAGTTGCGTTTAACACGCCTTCTTCCACGCATGCCGACCCGGCGCTCCAGGCTTTCGAGGCGACCGCCCGCGCCCAGTCCGCCCTGGCCCATTACCAGATCCTGCGCCGCAACGGCTCCGTGGCCGCCTTCGAGCCGCAAAAGATCGCCGTTGCCTTGATGAAGGCGTTCCTGGCAGTGCACGGCACGCAGGGCGCGGCCTCGGCCAGCGTGCGCGATGTGGTGGACGAACTGACCCATACCGTGGTTCGTGCGCTGGCACGCTCACGCCCCGGCGGCGGTACCTTTCACATCGAAGACGTGCAAGATCAGGTGGAGCTCGGCCTGATGCGCGGCGGTCACCACGAAGTGGCGCGCGCCTACGTGCTGTACCGCGAGCGCCGCGCGCAGGAACGCGCACAACAGCAGGCGCAGCTCTTGCCCCAGGCCGCGGCGATCCACGTGGTGGACAACGGCCAGCGCGTGCCGCTCGACCCGCTGCGCCTGCGCGCGCTCGTGGCCAGCGCCTGCACGGGGCTAAGCAGCGACGTGCAGCCCGAGCCCATCGTGGCCGAGACACTGCGCAACCTGTACGACGGTATTCCCATGGACGAGGTCTACAAGGCCTCGATTCTGGCGGCGCGCACCCTGATCGAGAAAGAGCCCGACTACACCTACGCCACCGCGCGCCTGTTGTTGCACACCATCGTGCGCGAAGTGCTGGGGCAGGACGTGGCACCGGCTGCCATGGGCGAGGCCTATGCCAATTCGTTCCCGCAGTTCATCCAGAAGGGGGTAGACAACGAGCTGCTCGACCCCCAATTGCTGCAGTTCGACCTCCCCCGGCTCGCCAAGGCGCTACAGCCCCAACGAGACCTGCAGTTCGACTACCTCGGCCTGCAGACGCTGTACGACCGCTACTTCCTGCATGTGCGCAAGACCCGCATCGAATTGCCGCAGGCGTTCTTCATGCGCGTCGCCATGGGCCTGGCGCTGCGCGAGAGCGACCGCGATGCACGCGCCATCGAGTTCTACGAGGTGCTGTCGTCGTTCGACTTCATGAGCAGCACCCCCACCCTGTTCAACAGCGGCACGCTACGCTCGCAGTTGTCGAGCTGCTACCTGACCACGGTGCCCGACCACCTGGAGGGCATCTACGACGCCATCAAGGAAAACGCGCTGCTATCCAAGTTTGCCGGCGGCCTGGGCAACGACTGGACACGCGTGCGCGCCCTGGGTAGCCATATCAAGGGCACCAACGGCGAATCGCAGGGCGTGGTGCCCTTCCTGAAGGTGGTCAACGACACCGCCGTTGCAGTCAACCAGGGTGGCAAGCGCAAGGGCGCTGTCTGTACGTACCTGGAGACCTGGCACCTGGACATCGAGGAGTTCCTGGAGCTGCGCAAGAACACCGGCGACGACCGCCGCCGCACGCACGACATGAACACGGCCAACTGGATTCCCGATCTGTTCATGAAGCGGGTGATGGACAAGGGCCAGTGGACGCTGTTTTCCCCCTCCGACGTGCCCGACCTGCACGACCTGTACGGCCAGGACTTCGAGCGCGCCTACTGCGCCTACGAGGCCAAGGCCGACCGTGGCGAAATCACGCTGTTCAAGCGCGTGGCGGCTGTGGATCTGTGGCGCAAGATGCTGTCGATGCTGTTCGAAACCGGCCACCCCTGGATCACTTTCAAGGATCCGTGCAACATCCGCTCGCCGCAGCAGCATGTGGGCGTTGTGCACTCATCGAACCTGTGCACCGAGATCACGCTGAATACCAGCGAGACCGAGACTGCGGTGTGCAACCTCGGCTCGGTGAATCTGCTGCGCCACATCCAGGACGGCCAACTCGACCACGCCAAGCTGCGCAAAACCATCGCCACGGCCATGCGCATGCTCGACAACGTCATCGACATCAACTACTACGCCGTGGACAAAGCGCGCGATGCCAACATGCGCCACCGCCCCGTGGGCCTGGGGCTGATGGGCTTCCAGGACAGCCTGTACGAGCTGCGCATTCCCTACGCGTCCGACGCCGCCGTGGCCTTCGCCGACGAGTCGATGGAGGCCATCTGCTACTACGCCTACTGGGCCTCGACCGAGCTGGCCAAGGAACGCGGCCAGTACTCCAGCTACCGCGGTTCGCTGTGGGATCGCGGCATCCTGCCACTGGACACATTGAATCTGCTGGAGCAGGCACGCGGCGGCCACGTGCAGGTGGATCGCAACACTCGCTTGGACTGGGACGCGCTGCGCCGCAAGATCGCCCAGGACGGCATGCGCAACTCCAACTGCGTGGCCATCGCTCCCACCGCGACCATCTCCAACATCGTCGGTGTCGATGCATCGATCGAGCCCTCGTTCGGCAACCTGTCGGTCAAGTCCAACCTGTCGGGCGAATTCACGGTGGTCAACGCCTATCTGGTGCGCGACCTCAAGCGCCTGGGCTTGTGGGACGACGTGATGGTGATGGATCTGAAGCACTTCAAGGGCTCGCTGCAACCCATCGACCGCGCACCGCAGGAGCTCAAGGCGCTGTACGCCACCGCGTTTGAGATCGAGCCGCGCTGGCTTGTGGAGGCCGCCTCGCGGCGCCAGAAGTGGATCGACCAGGCGCAAAGCCTCAACATCTACATGGCCGGTGCATCGGGCAAGAAGCTCGACGAAACCTACAAGCTGGCATGGGTGCGCGGGCTCAAGACCACTTACTACCTGCGCACGCAAAGCGCAACCCACGTCGAAATGAGCACGGTGAACAAGCGCCAGCTCAACGCTGTGGCCAGCCACGGTACGGACGCGCTAGAGGCAGCGGCCGCAGCGGCGCAGGCACAGATGAACGCCGTCCCGGCCACGGACGTCAAGTTCTGCGCCATCGACGACCCGGGCTGCGAGGCCTGCCAGTAAAGCCTGGGAAGGCCCCGTTGCACGCCCCGGGAAACCGGGCCGTGCACGCAGCCACCATGCAACAAAACCTTGCTGCACAACGCTGCAGCGCTTTCCTTTTTGCAGCACTGCTTTCATAATCCGGACACTGGACAACCTATGCTGACCTGGGACGAAGAAGCCAAGCCCGCACCGCAAGATTCCCTGCAAAGCGGCACTCCCCCCCACAGCCCGCAAGCTTCTGCGGCTGCTTCTCAGCAACGCCGCGTCAACGCCGCCGACAAGCGCATCATCAACGGCCAGACCGACGTCAACCAACTCGTCCCCTTCAAGTACAAGTGGGCGTGGGAAAAATACCTGGCCACCTGCGCCAACCATTGGATGCCACAGGAAATCAACATGACGCGCGACATCGCGTTGTGGAAGGACCCGAACGGTTTGACCGAAGACGAACGCCGCATCGTCAAGCGCAATCTGGGCTTCTTCACCACGGCCGACTCGCTGGCCGCCAACAACATCGTGCTGGGCACCTATCGCCACATCACCGCGCCCGAGTGCCGTCAGTTTTTGTTGCGCCAGGCATTCGAGGAAGCCATACACACCCACGCCTACCAGTACATCGTCGAGTCCATCGGCCTGGACGAAGGCGAAATCTTCAACGCCTACAACGAAATCGCCTCGATCCGCGACAAGGATGAATTCCTGATCCCGTTCATCGACGCGATCATGGATCCGAACTTCCACACCGGCACCCCAGAGACCGACCAGACGCTGCTCAAGAGCCTGATCGTTTTCGCCTGCCTGATGGAAGGGCTGTTCTTCTATGTGGGCTTCACGCAGATCCTGGCGCTTGGTCGCCAGAACAAGATGGTGGGCGCGGCCGAGCAGTACCAGTACATCCTGCGCGACGAGTCGATGCACTGCAACTTCGGCATCGACCTGATCAACCAGCTCAAGCTGGAGAACCCGCACCTGTGGACAGCCGAGTTCAAGGACGAAATCAAGGCCCTGTTCCTCAAGGCCGTGGACTTGGAGTACCGCTACGCCGAAGACACCATGCCGCGCGGCGTGCTCGGCATGAACGCCTCCATGTTCAAAGGCTACCTGCGCTACATCGCCAACCGCCGTGCCACCCAGATTGGGCTCGAGGCACTCTTCCCCAATGAAGAAAATCCGTTCCCCTGGATGAGCGAGATGATCGACCTGAAGAAGGAACGCAACTTCTTCGAGACACGTGTCATCGAGTACCAGTCTGGCGGTGCACTCTCCTGGGACTGATGATCTGCACGGCGATGGCAAATATTCCCCAAGCCCACTGGCGGCTGGCACGCTGCCGCACCCAGGGGCTTGTTTCATTCATGGCGTTGAATGCACGTATCCAACGCCATGGATCGCTTCGCACCGGTTCGGCGTGAAGTGCTCCATGCCCATCGACCCAGGAGACCATCATGGCAACTGCAAAGAAGCCGGCCGCAAAAAAAGCCGCACCCGCCAAGAAGGCCACAGCCACCGAGGCACCGGCCAAGAAGACCGTAGCCGCAAAAAAGGCCGCGCCGGCTACCAAGGCCGCTGCCCCCGCCAAGAAGGCCGCAGCACCTGTCAAAAAGGCAGCTGCACCCGCTAAGAAAGCCGCTGCACCGGCCAAAACAGTAGCGACAAAAAAAGCCGCTCCCGCCGCCAAGAAAGCGGTAGCAGCCACACCGCAAGAAGCCAAGGCTGCCACGCCCGCCAAGAAGGCAGCGGTTGCGCCCGCGAAAAAAGCGGCCGTAGCCCCCGCAAAAAAGGCCACCCCCGCCAAGAAGGCCGCGCCTGCAGCTGCAAAAAAGGCGGCCGCACCCGCCAAGAAAGCCACCGCACCTGCAACCAAAAAGGTAGCCGCCAAGGCCAGTACCGCCACGAAAAAAGCCCCGGCAACGAAAAAAGCCGCCGCCAAGCCGGTAGCCAAGGCGGCACCAGCCGCTCCTGCCGTGCAGACCACGCTCAACCCTCAAGCCAAGTGGCCCTTCCCCACCGGCGGCAAGCCGTAAACACCGACGCCCATGCGAACTACCCGGCTTATGCCGGGTTTTTTGTTTCAGGCGGACTCCAACACCATGCTTCGTGGGAAGCGGCATGCGCTGAGCGTTGCATTCACACGCTCAAGAAAAATCAAGCACTTAGTGGGGCCTGCAGTACACATCGTTGTATTTACTTTTCACTGCGTGGGGGCTGCTCCCGGTCGTAGCCGCCCCCTGCCAGTGCCTTGAAGTTGTAGCAAAAGCTTCATCGATCTGTCGCGGGTACTTCGTAGCATGGGGCAGTCTGTTCACACCACCCGCCTAGGAAACCATGCACAAGAAACCTCTGCTTCCCCTGCTGGTCTTGCTGAGCTGCGCCACCGCACAAGCCCAGCAGGCCTACCCTGCCACCCTGGTGGGCCACGCCGCCTTGCCCGCACAGACCTTTGTGGCGGCCCCCAAGGACGCACCGGCCAGCCTGCAGACCTCGGGCAAGTACACCACCGCGGACGGACGGCGTGAAGACCGTCTCGGCGTCATCGCCGGCAGTTCCTACCTGTCGGCCAAGGACGCCCCCAAGCCCACCAGCATCAGCCTGCCGTTCAAGGGTCAGCCAGTGCAGGGTTTTTCCGGCATCAAGACCATGAAAGACGGCAGCTACTGGGTGCTGACGGACAACGGCTTTGGGAGCAAGGCCAATTCAGCCGACGCCATGCTGATGTTCCACCACGTCAAGCCGGACTGGAAGAGTGGCAGCGTGCAGCGCCTGCAGACCGTGTTCCTGCACGACCCTGACAAGAAGGTGCCCTTCCTGATCGTCAATGAAGGCACGAAGCAGCGCTACCTGACGGGCGCCGACTTCGACATCGAGTCGATGCAATTCATCGGTGAGCATGTTTGGTTCGGTGACGAACTCGGCCCCTATTTGATCAAGACCGACCGCAAGGGCAAGGTACTGGCCGCTTTCGACACCAAGATCGACGGCAAGACGGTGCGTTCGCCCGACCACTTCTCCGTGACCACTCCAGCCACGGCCGGCGCCTTCTCCACCCCGGTACGTCGCTCGCGCGGCTACGAAGGCATGGCCGCTTCAAAAGATGGCCAATATCTCTACCCATTGCTTGAAGGCCCACTGTGGAATGAGGCCGAGAAGAAATGGGAGAGCCAGGAGGGCCGCGAGTACCTGCGCATCCTCGAATTCAATGTGGCCAAGGGCGAATGGACTGGCCGCTCCTGGAAGTACGCGCTGGAACTCAACGGCAATAACATCGGCGACTTCAATATGATCGATGCCGACACCGGCCTGATCATCGAGCGTGACAACGGCGAAGGCGTCGAAAGCACGGCCTGCAACGGCCCGGCACGCCCGGACTGCCAGAACGTACCGGCCAAATTCAAACGCGTTTACAAGGTCAGCCTGAAGGACGCAGATGCCAACGGCTTCGTGCGCAAGATCGGCTACATCGACCTGCTCGACATCCAAGACCCCAAGGGCGTGGCCAAGGTCGGCGGTCAGGACGGCAAGTTCACCTTTCCCTTCGTCACGATTGAGGATGTGGACGTGGTCGACGCCGAGCACATCATTGTGGCGAACGACAACAACCTGCCCTACTCCTCGGGCCGCCAGCTGGGCAAGAACGACGACAACGAGTTCATCCTGCTGCACGTACCCGAGTTGCTGTCGGCACGCTGAAAGGAGTTGTGCCACATGACCATGCAACGCCGCACCCTGCTTACCTCGGCCTTGCTCGCCGCCAGCTGCGCCCTCGCGCTGCCGGTGGCGGCAGAGACACAGACACTCGACATCTACCTCGTACGCCACGGCCAGACCCAGTGGAATCTGGAAAAACGCCTGCAAGGCGCTACCGACAATGTGCTTAACGAGACCGGTCGCCGCCAGGCCGCAGAGCTGGCCCAGCGGCTGGCTGGGGTGTCGTTCAGCCACATCTACAGCAGCGGCCTGCGCCGTGCGCAGGAGACGGCGGCGGCTTTCGCTGGTACGACACCCGTGACCGCGCTGCCGGCGCTCAATGAGCGGTCGTTCGGCAAATTCGAAGGCATCTACGAAGACCAGCGCGATGCGGCCCTCTTTGCCGAGTTCGGCAAACGTGGCGCCGTTCTGGACGACAGCCTGGACGGCGGCGAGTCGCTGCAGAGTCAGGCAGACCGCGTGAAGGCAGCCGTAGGCCAGATCACCGCCCGCCACACCACCGGCAGCATCGCCATCGTGGCCCATGGTGGCGTCAATCCGCTGGTACTCGCAGCCCTGCTCGACATCCCAGTGGTCGAAGCGGTGGCGCGCATCAAACAGGCCAACGATGAGGTGTACCTGGTGCGCCTGCGCAGCGGTCAGCCGCCCTCGGTCTGGAAACAGGTGATCCGTAGCACGCTGGAACAGCTCTGAGCCAACGTGCGCTCAAGGCCGGGCGGCCGGGTCCGGCTGTAGAGCAGCTCTTGCTCAAGGGCTGTGCTGCCCAGGCCAACGCTGTCGAACAGCAGATTTCCGCCTGAACAAGCAAGTCATAACTTTACGGCCACCATCAGTCTGCCATGCTGATGGTTGCTGACCATCTCACCTGCGCCGAGCCTGCCAGTTGTCCAACACCTGGCTCCATGCCGCCATGCGCTCGCCGGCCGAGGTATCGGCCATCCCCGAGTTGCTGGCCACCAGCTGATCAATGGCTGCTTCCTGCTCCTGGCTGAACTCGTGCGGAAACATCGGTACGACGGTGACGATGCAGTCGCCAGCCTCCGCCTGGCTCGCCCACGGAAGGCCGGCGTTTTTGATGCGGTAGTTCAGGTGGCCCCGCCGCAGCTTCATCTGTTGCAGCCCGCCGGGGGTTGGAACCTCGATCCAGCGATTGGCCATCCATGCGAAGCCATCGACGGGCAATTCGCATTTCAAGGTCCCGTCGGCTTCGACGGTGAAGAACGCGTGCGGCTGCAATTCCACACGCACGCGCAGCGCCAGCGCGTGCCGGCGCTGCCGGCCTTGCACCCAGGCTGTGACATCAAGCAGGTCGCCTGCGCGCGCGCCAGGCGCGACCGGCACCCGGCAGCGGTACTTGCGCGCAGGTGCCTTGCCGCTGGCCGCGCAGGCTGCACAGCTTTGGCGCGTTGTCCCATGCCCCTGGCAGGCTGTGCATTCGACCGAGGATGAGACCCAGGCGAACCAGAGAGGCTGCCGGAGGTGGCCGGTGCCACCGCATTCGCGGCACTGGGTTGCCTGCAGTTGCAGGCCACTACCGCTGCACTCAGCACAGTCTTCGGACACCTCGCCCCGCACCTCCCTGACACAACCCGTCACCACCTCCTCGAGCGTGAGGCTGATGGTGTGCTCAACGGTGGATTTTTCCGCATCCGAGGCGGGACCTGCGGTTTCAGCCGCCGGCTCGCCCCGGGCGTTGCGGATCATCTCCAGTGCCCGATTGATGCGCTGAATCTTTCGCAAAGCATGCGGGCTGCTGTTGCGATCTGGGTGCCAGCGTGCGGACAGTCGGCGCCACGCAACCTTTACCTCGGCATCGCTGGAGCCCGGTGCCAGGCCAAGTTCGTGGTAGGGGTCGTCGAGGTCCATGATCTAAATTGCGCAAGCTTTGTTGCGGTGCAGCATGGTAGCAGGCACAGCAGACCGCCAGGCTCCTCGGACGGGGCGCCGTTCTGGCTTTGTCTGTGCACAGCAGGCCCTGCCCGTTTCTAAGGTTGTCTGCTTATTGCTGTCGATCCTCATTGAGCTCTGAACCGCTTGAGCATGGCCATCAATAAGTTAAGCCAGAATTTTTCACGCCGCTCTGAACACCTGTCTCTTTGAGGTCTGAATTTTTCGGAATCTTTCTCACTTAGTCCTGAACTATTGAAGCGGGCGGCAATTTGTCGGTAAAGCCATAGAGGCCACCGCTTTTGCATCGGCTGGTCCGATTCACATTTATGCGTTTCATCACAGCGCAATATATTTCGGGCTGTCACACAAACGCCTCTGCCGTAGCCACCAGTTCGCCAGATTTAAGTATTCAGGCAAGCAGATCATAAGCAGCGCTCAACTTGCCGTAGGTGGTCAATTCGGTTGGTCGTTGATGAGAATTTGCAACGAATCCGATGTCGAGGTTACTCAAGAAGACTGCCGGGCGCCCCCACACTTCGCGTATGTGATGCCATCACTCTCCCGTCCATAATCCAGCATATTTTGTACCATTACGCTCCGGCTTTTTTTGCGTTCCTCGTAACTGCCTTGCCATTCGGAGCATGCTTGCTTCCCACGCTTCTTCAACCGATAGCACTAGTGTCGCGTCAACACCCAAGTGTCGGTTTGCACTCGTCCTCGCCACGCGGCGCGGCGTTGCTGCCCTTGCCCAGGCCCCGGCATGGACTGCGGCCCGCGCCTTGCCCTGCCTGCCGATGACTTTGCGCCATTCTGACATTGGAGCGCTGACACGACACTAGTCACCCATCAGTGCCAATTGCGTGCAAGCGCCGCTCGTAATCACACTACTTTGCAGGACTCGAAAATGCCAACCATCAACGCCCAGCCCATGAGCCAGAGCCAGGCAGACGCACTTCGCGAAGAGTGGGCGTTGCTGCTCAAGATGGGTTACGCCAGCCAATGGACGCCTGCGCAAAAGATGGCACGCCAGGATGAAATAGCTGCTCTGCTGCTGCAGGCGGGGCAGGCTCTGCCACGAGGACTAAACCAGCAAGAATTGCTGAGCGCTGACGATGTTTTCCTGCCAAGGGCGGCTCCATGATTTACTTTTTCGGCGACACCCACGGGCACTTCCAGCATGTGCTGGAGATCGTCTCCAGGGATAGACCGGAAGCGATTGTGTTTCTCGGTGACCTGCAGGCGCCGCGCCCACTGGACGCAGAGCTGGAATTCATTCTGGGCATGACTGAGGTCTGGTTCATTCATGGAAACCACGATACAGATTCCGATGCCGACTACGACCATCTCTTTGGCTCAGCGCTGGCAGATCGCAACCTGCATGGTCGCGTGGCTCTGGTCGATGGCATGCGCATTGCAGGTTTGGGTGGTGTATTCCGAGGGCAGGTGTGGACGCCTCCAGTTGATTGGCTCTATGAGTCTCCTGAAGAGTTCACGGCGCGCTGCGGCGCGGGCAATCGCTGGCGAGAGGGCCTCCCCCGAAAGCACCGAAGCTCCATCTTCCCTGAGGATTACTTTCGTCTAGTTTCTCAACGAGCCGACATTTTGGTGACGCATGAGGCACCCAGCTCACACCCGCATGGCTTTGAGGTCATTGACGAGCTGGCGCGAAGCCTCGGCGTCACTAAGGCGTTCCATGGTCACCACCACGACCGCCTGGACTACAGTCGCGATCGGATCCGCCTGGGGTTTGAGGCTTTTGGCGTTGGGTTTTGTGGGGTGACCTGCGTGAATGGCAGCTGCATCCAGCCAGGAAAGTTTGACAACGAGCGGGCAGGACGCTTGCGGTAGAAAAGCGCGGGTGAGCCCACCAAGCAGAATGCTTTGCTGCCCCAACGAGGGTAAATTGGCGGCCTTGCATATCGTGGACCCACGTCCTTCAAGTTCGAAATACCCTGCTGCCGAGAAACTTCCCGCTGCTTATTCCCTTGAGGGGCGGACCGATGAAGTAGCATCTTCCCACTCTGGACTACGCATGACGCCTACCTCAAGCGTCACCTGATAGAGATGGCTCACCCTCTCCAGAGGCACGTTAACCGATTTGATCAATCGTTGATTTGAAGGCCAGTCGGCAGACCAGCTGAGATCAGCTCATGAGCGAGGCTCTTGTGATCTGCGCCCGTCTACCGACTGAATCCCGAACTTCATGCGCCAAGTGCCATGAGCGCTCACCCCAAAACGTGACTGCTTTCAAGTAAGGTTTGCACTCGGGCAGGGCTGCCCAATCTCCGTCCTTCAACATAACCTTGTTGTAGTAAAGCCCGGCCAGGAAAGCTCGACCGTTCTCTATCCGCAATCGTTCATAGGGATCAAGCGCTATTTCTCTCAGCGAGACCGGCTGTACTCGATTGAGCTTCTCACCACAACGTTGACACTCAGCCAAAGAAGCAACGCTGGATCCGCTCCTTCCAGCCCTAACCATGTCAAAGGGCAATTCCATAGGCATGGAACAGTGAGCACAAAAGTCTTCCATCAAGCAGTAGTGCAATGGACAGAATCTCCAGGGTGAGAACCTGCAATGGACCTCAAGATGAGGCTGGCGTTGCTCTCGCAAACACATTGGGCAAAAACGGAATCGCGCCTTCGCTTTTCCTGCACGCAAAAGTGATGTTGCATCTGGGTCTATGGTCAATAAAGCTGTGAAGACACGCGCCGCCACGACCATACCTGCAGCAGGCCCTGCTTGCTTTAGTGCGGCCAGCCCGGCCTTTGAAGTCAACAGAAGGTCCGGATCCGTACTTCGGATTTGATCCGTACTGAAACCCATAAACAACAAAAGCTCACTGGGCGCCACACCTTGAGTGAGTGCTGCTCGTGTAAGCCAAGAACTTGGTGATTCGAACGGCTGGGCGTGAGGCAGGCCAACCAGTGTGGCCAGTCCAGCAGTTGATCTAGCGCTGGCCTCATACATCGTCAAACAACTCAAGCTGGCCCTTCGCAGGACGGGATGCGCGCCATGCTCTGCGAAGTTGGTCTAGAGGAGCTTGCCGCAGCATCCGCCTCAAAAGGTGTCTTGCGAATCGCCTCGCAGTTTCGTGGGTGCCATTGCGAGCCAGTCTCTCTATTCGAGTATCGTCGACAAGGTCTGCCAATGGCCGAGGCAATGGGCCTTCGCACCTCATTTCTTCAACTCGATCAAACGCTCGACTCAAACAATAAATCATGTCTGCTGGTGAAACGACTCTGATGGCGTCAGCAGCGGAAATCCGCTCCCCAACATGCTTTCGCCATCCGAGCGCTCGCAAAAAATCAAAGGCACCGTCAGCGCCTAAACTGCTCAACCACTCGGGCAGCACATTGCCACCATATTCAATGTCTGCTAAAGAGTCTGCGCCACGCTCTAGCCAAAGGCAGAACGCGAGTAATCTCGCGTCCTGCGCGGGCAAACCGTCGTCAGATATCGAGGCCAGATATCGGCCACACGAGCAAATATCCACCGCTGGACGTAGCCAGCTCAACGGCCGCTCACAACGTGCACAGCGATCCACCATGCTTCGGCGGTGCTTGACACAGATGCAGTAAGCCGAAAACTCCCAAACGGCCAAGCAGCGCCCTGTTTCCTGAAGACAAAGTGGGCAGACTTGGGGCACTTTTACACGGAATGCTTCGCTACCCCTGTTGGCGCCGATCTAAATTTGACCCACCCTGCCGATTGAACTTTGACCCAGGGCTTGGGGCCGGCATCGGCTGATGCCGACTGTGGACAACTGTAGCGCAGAGCTTGTTCAGCCCGCCTCGTCGCC
>Ga0222428_100152_pt1 | contig 73628 bp, 63 predicted proteins | sample 2B5Ametagenome_FD_182471 | JGI IMG/M metagenome (GOLD analysis project Ga0222428, IMG submission 182471) | Enriched microbial communities from leaf-cutter ant dump, University of Wisconsin, Madison, United States - 2B5A (version 2) | ecosystem: Environmental > Terrestrial > Nest > Insects nest >...
AGGGCCTGGACGGCCTGATCTGCGACAAGCTGCGCCTGAACACCCCACCCACCAACCTCAAGCGCTGGGACGCGCTGGTGCACGAGACCGAGCACCCGCAGGGCGAAGTCAAGATCGCCATGGTGGGCAAGTACGTCGAGCTGTCCGACGCCTACAAGTCGGTCAACGAAGCGCTCAAGCACGCCGGCATGCAAAGCCATGTGCGCGTGAAGATCGACCACGTCGATTCCGAGACCATCACCGACGCCAACGCGGCGCAGCAGCTGAACGCCTACGACGCCATTCTGGTGCCCGGCGGCTTCGGCTCGCGCGGTGTGGAGGGCAAAATCGCCACCGCGCGCTATGCGCGCGAGCACAAGGTGCCCTACCTGGGCATCTGCCTGGGCATGCAGGTCGCCACCATCGAATACGCCCGCCACGTGGCGGGCCTGACGGACGCCAACTCCACCGAGTTCGACCCGGCAACGAAGCACCCGGTGATCGCACTGATCACCGAGTGGAAAGACGCCGACGGCACCATCAAGACACGCGACGCCAACTCCGACCTCGGCGGCACCATGCGCCTGGGCGCGCAGTCCTCCGACGTGCAGCCCGGCACGCTGGCGCACGCCATCTACGGCGACGTGGTGACCGAACGCCACCGCCACCGCTACGAAGCCAACACCCAGTACCTGGACCAGTTGCGCGCAGCGGGCCTGGTGATCTCGGCGCTGACGCAGCGCGAGCAGCTCACCGAGATCGTCGAGCTGCCGCAAACCGTGCACCCCTGGTACATCGGCGTGCAGTTCCACCCCGAGTTCAAATCCACGCCCTGGAACGGCCACCCGCTGTTCAACGCCTTCGTCAAGGCGGCCATCGTGCACCAGAAAAAGGCCTGACCCATGAAACTCTGCGGCTTCGACATCGGTCTCGACCGGCCCTTTTTCCTCATCGCCGGCCCGTGCGTGGTCGAGTCCGAACAGCTGCAGATGGATGTGGCCGGCCAGCTCAAGGAGATCACCGCCTCCCTGGGCATTCCATTCATCTTCAAAAGCAGCTTCGACAAGGCGAACCGCTCCAGCGGCACGAGCTTTCGCGGCCCCGGCATGGAAAAAGGCCTGGAGATTCTGGCCAAGGTGAAGAAGACGCTGCAGGTTCCCGTGCTGACCGACGTGCACACCGAGGCCGAAGTGCCGCACGTTGCCGCCGTGGTTGACGTGCTGCAGACCCCGGCGTTCCTGTGCCGGCAAACCGATTTCATCCACGCCGTGGCGCAATCCGGCAAGCCGGTGAACATCAAGAAGGGCCAGTTCCTGGCCCCGCACGACATGAAGAACGTCATCGACAAGGCCCGCGCCGCCGCGCGCGAGAAGGGCCTGCCCGAAGACAACTTCATGGCCTGCGAGCGCGGCGCCAGCTTTGGCTACAACAACCTGGTGAGCGACATGCGCAGCCTGGCCATCATGCGCGAAACGGGCGCGCCCGTGGTGTACGACGCCACCCACAGCGTGCAGTTGCCGGGTGGCCAGGGCACCAGCAGTGGTGGTATGCGCGAGATGGTGCCTGTGCTCTCGCGCGCCGCCGTGGCCGTGGGTGTGGCCGGCCTGTTCATGGAAACCCACCCGGATCCGCGCAACGCCCTGTCCGACGGACCCAATGCCGTGCCGCTCAAGCACATGCGCGCACTGCTCGAAACGCTGCTGCAGCTGGACGCCATCACCAAGAGGAACGGCTTCCTCGAAGACCGTTTCGACGCCTGAATGCTTTCATTTCGATAGCTGCTAGCGCTTGCCAGACAAGGGCTGGCACCTGATCTGACGACAAAGAATCTGAAACCCGCATCAAAGGAAGACCATGAGTGCCATCGTTGACATCGTAGGCCGCGAAGTGCTGGACAGCCGCGGCAACCCCACCGTCGAATGCGACGTGCTGCTCGAATCGGGCGTGATGGGCCGCGCCGCCGTGCCGTCGGGTGCCTCCACCGGTTCGCGCGAAGCCATTGAGCTGCGTGACGGCGACAAGGCCCGTTACCTGGGCAAGGGCGTGCTCAAGGCCGTGGAACACATCAACACCGAGATCAGCGAAGCCGTGCTGGGCCTGGATGCCTCTGAGCAGGCCTTCCTCGACAAGACCCTGATCGACCTCGACGGCACCGACAACAAGAGCCGCCTGGGCGCCAATGCCATGCTAGCCGTCTCCATGGCCGTGGCCCGCGCCGCCGCTGAAGAAGCCGGCCTGCCGCTGTACCGCTACTTCGGCGGCATGAACGGCTGCCAGCTGCCCGTGCCGATGATGAACGTCATCAACGGCGGTGCCCACGCCAACAACACGCTGGACCTGCAAGAGTTCATGATCATCCCCGTGGGCGCGCCGAGCTTTCGCGAAGCCCTGCGCTGGGGCGCCGAAGTGTTCCACGCCCTCAAGAAGATCATCCACGACAAGGGCATGAGCACTGCCGTGGGCGACGAAGGCGGTTTCGCGCCTTCCGTGGAAAACCATGAAGCCGCCATCCAGCTGATCCTGGAAGCCATCGACAAGGCTGGCTACACCGCCGGCGAGCAGATCGTGCTGGGCCTGGACTGCGCTGCCAGCGAGTTCTACAAGGACGGCAAGTACGTGCTCGAAGGCGAAGGCGGCCTGCAGCTGACGGCCCAGCAATGGACCGACATGCTCGCCACCTGGGTGGACAAGTACCCCATCATTTCCATCGAAGACGGCATGGCCGAGGGCGACTGGGACGGCTGGAAGCTGCTGACCGAGCGCCTGGGCCAGAAGGTGCAGCTGGTGGGTGACGACCTGTTCGTCACCAACACCAAGATCCTGAAGGAAGGCATTGAGAAGAACATTGCCAACTCCATCCTCATCAAGATCAACCAGATTGGCACGCTGACCGAAACGTTTGCCGCCATCGAAATGGCCAAGCGCGCCGGCTACACCGCCGTGATTTCGCACCGCTCGGGCGAAACCGAAGACAGCACCATTGCCGACATCGCCGTGGGCCTGAACGCCGGCCAGATCAAGACCGGCTCGCTGTCGCGCTCGGACCGTATCGCCAAGTACAACCAGCTACTGCGCATTGAAGAAGACCTGGGTGACGTGGCCGAGTACCCTGGCCGCGCAGCCTTCTACAACCTGCGCTAAGCGGCATTCGACCAACTGCCATGGTGTCCCGCCTCGTTCCGCTGGTGCTGCTGGCCTTGTTGGCGGCCATCCACGCCCAGTTGTGGACCGGGCGCGGCAGCATCCACCATGTGCAGGATCTGCAGCACGCCATCGCCACCCAGCAGGCGGCTAACGCCAAGGCGCGGCAGGAAAACACGCGCCTGGCCTCCGAAGTGCAGGACCTCAAGGAAGGCCTGGACATGGTGGAGGAAAAAGCGCGCAGCGAGCTGGGCATGGTCAAGCAAGGGGAGGTGTATGTGCACATCACCCCCGCTGCACCCGTTGCGGCGCCAGGCAGCACCCGCCCCCAATGACCGGGGCGTGACCGCTCTCACAACAAAGCCCCTGGCAGCTTGCGCTGCCAGGGGCTTTTTGCATCACAAATACCCCGGGGGAATGCCCTGGCTGCGCGCTGCGCGGCACTGGCCAGCCGCACAGCCGCCCCCAGCGACTTCCCACTGGGGACGGTGACGAACTCAGGCCGCCGTGTCGCCCACCGCCACCACGCGCCCTAAGCACTGCCCGGCAGTGAGCGTGGCGCCCACGGCGGCAAGGCATTCCAGGCGTCCGGCGTGCGGCGCAGTCACGGCGGTTTCCATCTTCATGGCCTCCACCACCGCCACCACCTCGCCGGCCTGCACCAGCGCACCACTGTGCTTGTGCCAGGCGACCAGGCTGCCGGTCAGCGGCGCCAGCACATCGCCCGGCGCCGCAGCGGCTGCTGCCGGTGCCGCTGCCACGGGGGTGGCCGCGCCCCCCAGCTGCAGGCCCAAGCCCGCGGGCAGGCCCAGGCGCACGCGCTTGCCATCAATCTCCAGGTAGGTGCGCAGCAGCGCGCCTTCGCTCTCGGCCTCGGGGCGCGCGGCGCTGTCGAAACGCGCTGCCATTTCGGTTTCGATCCACCGGGTGTGCACGCCAAAACCGTCCTGCGCGGTAAAGGCCGCATCCTGCACCACCGCGCGGTGGAAGGGCAGCACTGACGCCACGCCCTCAATACGGAACTCCTGCAGCGCACGCCGCGCCCGCGCCAGCGCCTGCTCGCGCGTGGCGCCGGTGACGATGAGCTTGGCCATGAGCGAATCGAAGCTGCCCGGAATGCTGGAGCCACTGGCCACGCCCGTGTCCAGGCGCACGCCGGGGCCGCCGGGCGCATCAAAGCGCTGGATGCGCCCCGGCGTGGGCAGGTAGCCGCGGCCGGGGTCTTCGGCGTTGATGCGGAATTCGATGCTGTGGCCGCGCACCGGCGGCGTTTCGGTGAACGACAGCGGCAGGCCATCGGCCACGCGCAGCTGCTCCAGCACCAGGTCCACGCCCGTGGTTTCTTCGGTCACGGGGTGCTCCACCTGCAGGCGTGTGTTCACCTCCAGGAAGGAGATTTGCCCACTGCGGCTGAGCAAAAACTCCACCGTACCCGCGCTGACATAGCCCGCCGCCGCGCAGATGGCGCGCGCGGCCTGGTGGATCTGCGCGCGCTGGTCGTCGCTCAGGAACGGCGCCGGGGCTTCTTCTACCAGCTTCTGGTTGCGCCGCTGCAGCGAGCAGTCGCGCGTGCCCACCACCACCACGTTGCCGTGCTGGTCGGCCAGGATTTGTGCCTCGATATGGCGCGGCCGGTCCAGGAACTGCTCCAAAAAGCACTCGCCCCGGCCAAACGCAGCCGTGGCCTCGCGCACGGCGGACTCGTACAGCTCGGCCACCTCATCCATCTGCCAGGCCACCTTGAGTCCGCGCCCGCCACCACCAAATGCGGCCTTGATGGCCACGGGCAGGCCGTGCTGCCGCGCGAAGGCGAGCACCTCATCCGCGCTTTGCACCGGCTCGGCCGTGCCGGCCACGAGCGGCGCGCCCACCTGCAGCGCGATCTTGCGCGCCGCCACCTTGTCGCCCAGCGACTCGATGGTTTCGGGGCGCGGGCCGATCCAGGTCAGCCCCGCGCCGATCACGGCGCGCGCAAAGTCCGCGCGCTCGGACAGGAAGCCGTAACCCGGGTGCACGGCATCGGCGCCGCTGCGCCGCGCCACGTCCAGCAGCTTGGCAATGTCGAGGTAGGTTTCACCAGGGCGCACGCCCTCCAGCGCCCAGGCCTCGTCGGCCGCTTGCACATGCAGGGCGTCGGCATCGGGGTCGGCGTAGACGGCGACAGAGCGCACACCGTAGTCACGGCAGGCGCGGGCCACGCGGATGGCGATCTCGCCCCGGTTGGCGATCAAAACTTTGGTGATCATGCGAGCAACTCCTGCTGTGCAAAAGATCGGAAGGCGAGACCGCCACCTGCTGCGCAGGCACGGCGATATGGAGAAACGCCCGCGATGCGGTCGTTTTCGCCCCGGTTGGCGATCAAGACTTTGGTGATCATGTGGACAACTCCTGCGGTGCAAAGGATCGGTGGGCGATCAAAACTTGGGTAATCATGCGGAAACCTGCTCAAAAAAAGGGGCAATCACTCGGAAGCGCACGCTGCAGCCCACCGGAATCTGGGCCGCCAGGCCCAGGTGGTGGCTGGCCACGGCGCCGATCACGGGGTAGCCCCCGGTCAGGGGGTGGTCGGCCAGGAACAGCACGGGCTGGCCGTTGATGGGCACCTGTATGGCACCGGTCACCGTGCCCTCGCTGGGCAACTCGCGCGCCACGCTGCGCGGCAGGGGCTGTGCTCCTTCCAGGCGCATGCCAACGCGGTTGGACTGGGGGGTGACGCGCCAGGGCTGCTGCGTCAGCAGTGCCAGCGCCTCGGGGGCGAACCAGTCGGTGCGCGGGCCCAGCACCACATCCAGCACCACCTCGTCGCCCGTGCAGGGCCACTGCGGCAGCGGCTCGGCAACCGCCTGGGCGGCCTGCAGCGCATGGGCGGGCACGGCGCCGCCTACGGCCAGACGCTGTCCGGCCTGCAGGGCGTCAGGGCCGATGTGGGCCAGGGTGTCGGTCGCGCAACTGCACAGCACCGGCGCCACCTGCCAGCCGCCGCGTACCGCCACATAGCTGCGCACGCCGGCATGCGGTGCGCCCAGCACCAGGGTGTCGCCATCGTCCAGTGCCACGCAGGCGTGGCTGGGCACGGGCCATTGGCGGCCGTCGGCCGCGCGCAGGGTCAGCGGCACGGCTGCGCCCGTCACCGCCAGCGTGGCCCGGCCATGGCAGCGCAGTTGCAGCCCACCCAGCAGGTTCTCCAGCACGCACTGGCCCACCGGGTTGCCCACCAGGCGGTTGGCCGCGCGCAAGGAGGCCATGTCGAGCGCGCCCGAGGGCGAAACACCCAGGCCCGCCATGCCATGGCGCCCGCCGTCTTGCACCAGGGTTTGCAGACCAGTCGCTACGATTTCAATAGCTGCTGGCGCTTGCTCTGAAAGCGCTGGAGGCTGATTTGGCTCGGATTCACGCCGCGCTGGCAGGCTGATGTGCACGCCGGGCGCGCTGGCGTCGCGGAATTGCACGCGAAAGCCCGGCTGCACGTAGGCGGGCTCGGCGCGCTGCAAGTCCCACATGGGCACCTCGGTCACGCCAATGAGCTGCCAGCCCCCCGGGCTGGCGGCGGGGTACACCGCGCTGAAGTCGCCCGCCAGCGCCACCGAGCCGGCCGGCACGCGCGTGCGCGGCGAGCTGCGACGCGGCAGCTGAAAACTGGGATGGCCACCGGCCAAGTAGACAAAGCCCGGCGCGAAACCGGCAAAGGCCGCCTGCCAAGGCTGGCCGGTGTGGCGGTCGATCACCTCCCGCACCGTGGTGCCGAGCAGCTCGGCCACGGTGGGCAGGTCTTCGCCGTTGTAATGCACCGGAATTTCGACCAGGCGGCCGGGCGCGGCATCGGCCACGCCCACCTGGGCATTGGCCACCGCGGCGCGTGCACGCAGCGCCGCCACCAGGTCCGGCAGCGCCAGGGCCGCGCGCTGGTAAGTCACCAGCAGGGTGCGGGCAGCCGGCACCACCTCCAGCACACCCGCGATGGGCTGGTCGGCCAGCACGCGGTGCAGCGCCATGGTGTGGGCCAGATCGGGCAGTTCCACCAGCAAAGCGTTGTCACTGGCGGGCAAGAAACGCATGGACATTACGGGTCAATCCACAAAAGGGCGCAGCGCCACACCGGCCTGCTCCAGGCGGGCACGGATGCGCCGCGCCATCTCCACGGCGCCAGGGCTGTCGCCGTGGACGCAGATCGAGTCCGCCTGCACCGGCACGCTGCGGCCGGTGATCGACTCCACCTCCCCGGTTTGCACCAGGCGCAGCATGCGCTCGGCAATGGCATCGGTGTCGTGCAGCACGGCCCCAGGCAGGCGGCGCGAGACCAGCGAGCCGTCGTCGTTGTAGGCCCGGTCGGCAAAGGCCTCAGCCACCACCCGCAGCCCGCGCGCACGCGCCCAGCCAATCAGGGGCGAGCCCGCCAGCGCCATCAGCGTCACGCTCGGGTCCACCGCCAGCAGCGCGGTGATCACGTCGTTGGCCTGGCGCTCATCCTGGGCGATGGTGTTGTACAGCGCGCCGTGCGGTTTGACGTAGCGCACACGCGTGCCTGCGGCGGCTGCCAGCCCCTGCAGGGCACCAATCTGGTAAATCACGTCGGCCACCAGCTCCTGGCTGGTGGGGTCCATGTTGCGGCGGCCAAAACCCACCAGGTCGGGGTAAGCCACGTGGGCGCCCACGGCCACGCCACGCTGCGCTGCGGCGCGCAGGGTTTCCAAAATGCCGGCAGGGTCGCCCGCATGGAAGCCGCAGGCCACGTTGGCACTGGTGACGATGCCGAGCATGGTGGCGTCGTCGCCCATGCGCCAGGCGCCGAAGCTCTCGCCAAGATCGCTGTTGATGTCCATTCTTGTATCCTCGTTTCTCTAATGACCCCATTGATTGTTGAACAATCAATAGCAAATTTCTTACCAAGAGACGCCCACGCCATGCAACCAAGGCACTTTCCCACCCGCACCGAGCCGACCAGCCTGACCGACACCGTGGCCGACACGATCCGCCAGCAGCTCATCCACGGGCAGCTGCGCGCAGGCCAGCACCTGTCGGAGGCAGCGCTGAGCCAGCAGCTGGACATTTCGCGCAACACGCTGCGCGAGGTGTTCCGCACGCTCATCAAAGAAGGCCTGCTGCGCCACGAGCCCAACCGGGGCGTGTCGGTCGTCACCCCGTCGATTGCCGACATCATCGACATCTACCGCGTGCGCCGCCTGATCGAATGCCAGGCCCTGGAAAAGGCCTGGCCCCTGCACCCCGCGCACAAGCGCATGCGCCAGGCGGTGGAAGACGCTGCGGCCGCGCGCGAGGCACGCGACTGGCAGCGCGTGGGCTCGGCCAACATGGCTTTCCACGCCGCCATCGTGGCCCTGAGCGACAGCGAGCGCCTGTCGGCCATGTACGAGGACATTGCGGCCGAGCTGCGGCTGGCCTTCGGCTTGCTGGACGACCCCGAATACCTGCACGCGCCCTACGTCGAGCACAACGCCCGGCTGTTGCAGCTGTTCATGGACGGGCAGACCAGCGCCGCCGCACGGGAGCTGGAGGCCTACCTCGTGCAGTCGGAGCGCATGGTGCTGGCGGTCTATGCGCGACAGGTGCAGTGACGCTTTCAGGTGCATGGCTTCACCAGTGTGGTGCATAAATCGAACAATGCACCAAGTATGGTTGAACAATCTGTAATTTCAAATAGAACAATGCGAAGCTACAACACCTACAAAGAAGTTGTATTGTTGAAATCCCTAGTGGTTCTTTGTTGAGAACAGTGGTACTTTTGGCACGCGAATTGCGTTGACAATCACGCGCTCGGCGAACACACCGCCGCCGGCCACTTCCATTTCTCTTCTTTAGGAGCCATCATGAAACGTCGCATCCTCTGTGCCACCGCCGCTCTGGTCGCTGGTATCGGCTTTGCGGGCAGCGCCTTTGCCCAGACCAAGTGGGACTTCGCCACGGCCTACCCGGCGTTCAACTTCCACTCCAAGAACAATGAGCAGTTCGCGAAGGACGTGGATGCCGCCACCCAAGGCAAGCTCAAGATCACCCTGCACCTGGGTGCCTCGCTGTTCAAGATGCCCGAAATCAAGCGTGCCGTGCAAACGGGCAATGCACAGATGGGCGAATTCTTCATGGTGAGCTTCCAGAACGAAGCCCCCATTTTTGGCGTCGATGGCCTGCCGTTCCTGGCCGCCAACTACGACGAGGCTTACAAGCTGTACCAAGCCCAAAAGCCCCAGCTGCAAAAGCTGCTGGACAAGCAAGGGCAAGTGCTGCTGTACGCCGTGGCGTGGCCGCCCCAGGGCATCTACACCAAGAAGCCCATCAACTCCATTGCCGACCTCAAGGGCATGAAGTGGCGCGTGTACTCGCCCACGACGGCCCGCATTGGTGAACTGGTGGGCGCACAGCCCGTCACCATCCAGGAGGCCGAACTGTCCCAGGCCCTGGCCACGGGCGTGATCGAAGGGCTGATCACCTCCAGCGCCACCGGCGCCGACAACAAGCTGTTCGAGAACCTGAAGTACTACTACAACGTGCAGGCGTGGATTCCGAAAAACGCCGTGGTGGTGAACAAGAAGGTGTTCAATGCCCTGAGCAAGCCCGAGCAAGACGCCGTGCTCCAGGCCGCAGCGGCGGCGGAAGAGCGTGGCTGGAAGGCCTCGCGCGAAGTCGATGCCCGTGCGCTGGAAACCCTGAAACAAGGCGGCATGAGCGTGGAACAGCCCTCGGCACAGTTGAAGGCCGAGCTGGCCAAGGTCGGCGAGACCGTGGTCAAGGAGTGGACCGAGAAGGCGGGTGCGGACGGCAAGGCCGTGCTCGACGCGTTCAAGGCTGCCAAGTAATCCAGGCGCCCCTGCAGTCGCCTGCGCGAACGCACAGCGGCTGCACCGCCTTTTCCTTTATCCAGGCCGCGCGCTCAGGCGCGGCCACGGAGCGATTGCATGCGCAAAATGCTTGATACGTTGTACGCCGCGAGCGCCTGGCTCGCGGGTATTTGCATGGTCGGGGTGCTGGTGATGGTGCTGCTCACCGTCCTCAGCCGCCTGTTCGGCTTTTCTGCGCCGGGCACCGACGCCTATGCGGGCTATGCCATGGCCGGCGCGGGCTTCATGGCCCTGGCCAATACCCTGAAGCAGGGTGAACACATCCGCGTGACCCTGGTGCTGGGCATGCTCAAGGGCCGCGCCCTCAAGGTCGCCGAAGTCATTGCCCTGGGCATTGCCACCGTGCTGTCGGGCTTTCTGGCGTTTTACTCCGCCCACCTGACCTGGCAGTCCTGGGAGATTGACGACATCTCCGTGGGTATTGATGCCACGCCGATGTGGATTCCACAGGTTTTCATGGCGCTGGGCACCTTGGTGTTTTTCATCGCTTTCTGTGACGAACTGGTGCTGGAGCTGCTGGGCCAGCGCAAGGCCCCTGATGTGAAGGATGCACACCATGAGTGAAATTTTTGCCAGCGTGATGCTGATGGTGGTGCTGCTGGTGCTGCTCAGCGGCGGCGTCTGGGTGGGCCTGACCCTCGCGGGCGTGGCCTGGTTCGGCATGGCCTTTTTCACGGCGCGTGCCGCCGGCGATGCCATGGCCATCAGCATCTGGGGCGCCTCCAGCAGCTGGACGCTGACGGCCCTGCCGCTGTTCGTGTGGATGGGCGAGATCCTGTACCGCACCAACCTGTCAGAGAGCATGTTCCGTGGCCTGGCCCCGTGGGTCAATGCCCTGCCAGGACGCCTGCTGCACACCAACGTGATCGGCTGCACCATTTTTGCTTCGGTCTCCGGTTCGTCGGCCGCCACCTGTGCCACCGTCGGTAAGATGAATGTGCCCGAGCTGCGCAAGCGCGGCTACACGGAGGCGCAAATCATCGGCTCGCTGGGCGGCCCGGCCACCCTGGGGCTGCTGATTCCGCCCTCGATCATCCTGATCGTGTACGGCGTGTCGGCCGAGCTGTCGATCTCCAAGCTGTTCATGGCCGGCGTGCTGCCAGGCCTGATGCTGGCGGTGCTGTTCAGCGGCTGGATCATGGTGTGGGCGCTGCTGAACCCGGACAAGGTGCCGAAGTCGGACAAGCAGCTGAGCTTCATGGAAAAAATCCACGAAGCGCGTCACCTGATTCCGGTGGTGCTGCTCATCGTCAGCGTGATCGCCAGCATCTACAGCGGCATTGCGACAGCCACCGAGGCTGCGGCCATCGGCGTGGTTGGTGCGCTGGTGCTGTCGGCCTGGCAAGGGGCGCTGACCTGGGACAGCTTCAAGGCGTCGCTGTTTGGCGCCACCCGGCTGTACTGCATGATCGCCCTGATCCTGGCCGGCGCGGCGTTCATGACCCTCGCCATGGGCTACATCGGCCTGCCACGCCAGCTGGCCGAGTTTGTGGGCAGCCTGAACCTCTCGCCCGGGATGCTGATCATTGTGCTGGGGCTGTTCTACATCGTGATCGGCTGCTTCCTGGACGGCATCTCGACCATCGTGCTCACCATGAGCGTGGTGCTGCCCATCATCCAGGCTGCCGGCATTGACCCGCTGTGGTTCGGCATTTTCCTGGTGATCACCGTGGAAACCGCGCAGATCACGCCCCCGGTGGGCTTCAACCTGTTCGTGCTGCAGAGCATGACGGGCAAGCAGATCACCTACATTGCCAAGGTCTGCGCGCCCTACTTCCTGCTGATGGTGCTGGCCCTGGTGATTCTGTGGTTCTTCCCGAGCATCGTGACCGCACTGCCGCAGAACATGTAGTCTCGGCCGACCGGTGACACGCCAAGCCCACCCCACCCGGGGCGGGCTTTTTTCATGCAACGCAGGCATATAAGCAAAAAAAGCTGCTAGCGCTTATCCCGCAAGCGCTAGCAGCTCATATTTCAATAGCAAATCTACTTCAGATTGCCCGACAGAAAGCGCGCCAGCCGTTCGCTGCGCGGGTTGGCCATGATGGCGCGCGGATCGCCCTGCTCCTCAATCAGCCCCTGGTGCAGGAAGATGACGTGGTTGGATACCTCGCGTGCAAAGCCCATCTCGTGCGTCACCACCAGCATGGTGCGGCCCTCCTGGGCCAGCACCTGCATCACGCGCAGCACTTCGCCCACCAGCTCGGGGTCGAGTGCGCTGGTCGGTTCATCGAACAACATCACCTCGGGCTCCACGGCCAGCGCGCGGGCAATGGCCACGCGCTGCTGCTGGCCGCCGCTCATGTGGTTGGGGTAGGTGTCCTCGCGCCCTTCCAGGCCCACCAGGCGCAGGTACTTGCGCGCACGCTCCACCGCCTCGTCGCGCGACAGACCGAGCACATGCACCGGCACTTCGGTGATGTTGTGCAGCACCGTCATGTGCGCCCACAGGTTGAAATGCTGGAACACCATGGCCAGGCGCGTGCGCAGGCGCTGCAGCTGCTTGTGGTCGGCCGCTTCGAGTGCGCCATCGCGGCCCGGGCGCAGGGCCAGCTCCTCGCCAGCCACCAGGATGCGCCCCTGCTGCGGGCGTTCCAGCAGGTTGATGCAGCGCAGCAACGTGCTCTTGCCCGAGCCCGAGCTGCCGATGATGCTGATAACGTCGCCCGCGTGCGCGGTCAGCGAGACGCCTTTGAGGACCTCGTTGGCGCCGTAGCGCTTGTGGATGTCATCCACCTGGAGTTTGACGGGGGAATTGCGGTGCATGGAATGTCAGTGTTTGCGCGGCGCCAGGTAGCCCAGGAAGCGGCGCTCCAGCAGCTTGGAGGCACCGATCAGCGCGAAGGTGATGCACAGGTAGATCGCCGCGGCGAAAAGGTAGGCCTCGAACGGCAGGAAGAAGTCGGCATAGACGCGGCTGGCTGCGCCGGTCAGATCGAGCAGCGCCGGTACGGTGCTGGCCAGGCTGGAGCTGTGCAGCATCATCACCACCTCGTTGCCATAGGCCGGCAGCATGCGGCGGATGGCACTGGGCAGCACGATACGGCGCATCAGCATGCCGTGGCCCATACCCATGGCGCGCGCCGCCTCGACCTCGCCCTTGTTGGTTTCGCGGATCGAGCCGGCCAGCGTCTCGGCGGTGTAGGCCGCCGTATTCAGACTGAACGACAGCAGCGTGCAGAAGAACGGCTCCTTGAACTGCGTCCAGGGCCACACGGCATCCCAGCGCGCCTGCACCCATTCGAGCTGGGCCACGCCGTAGTAGATCAGGTACACCTGAATGAGCAGCGGTGTGCCGCGCATGAAGTAGGTGAAGGTCTGCGCCGGCCAACGCAGCCAAACGCGCGGACTCACCAGTGCCAGCGCGCAGGCCAGTGCCAGCAACGCGCCCACCCCCAGGCTGTAGAGCGTGAGCTGCAGCGTGACCACCAGACCCTGCCCGTACAACGCCAGCGTGTCGGGCTCGAATATCACACTCCAGTTCATAGCAGCTGCACCTTGTCAGCGCCCAGGCTGTAGCGTTCACTTAGGCGCCGCAGCGCCCACAGCGACAGCGAGGTATAGACCAAGTAGAGCGCGGCGGTGAACAGGAAGAAGGCAAAGGGCTCGCGCACGGCGGCGCTGGACTGCTTGGCCAGGTACGTCATGTCGTGCAGGCCGATCAGGCTCACCAGCGCCGTGGCCTTGATGAGCACCAGCCAGTTGTTGGTAAAGCTGGGCAGCGCGTAGCGCACCATCTGCGGCAGCGTGATGCGCACGAAGGTCTGCGCCCGCCCCATGCCGAAAGCCCAGGCTGCCTCCATCTGGCCCTTCGGGATGGCCAGGATGGCACCGCGAAAGGTCTCGGTCATGTAAGCGCCGTAGATGAAACCGATGGTCAGCACCCCGGCGATGAAGGGGTCGAGATCGACGCCCTCCTCGTAGCCGAAGGCTTCGAGCAGGTTGTTCAGGCCGATGGCGCCGCCGTAGAAGATCAGCAGCATCATCAGCAGCTCGGGAATGCCGCGCACCACCGTGGTATAGCTGGAGGCCAGCCACACCAGCGGGCGGCGGCCCGAGAGCTTGGCCGCCGCACCCAGCAAGCCGATGAGCGTGGCCACCGCGAGCGACGCCAGCGACACCGCCACCGTCAGCAGCGAGCCATTCAGGATGGCGAGATAGTAGTCACGCATTAATTAAAAAACCATTCATCCATGGCATAGCCCGCAGCCCGCACGACTGGCGCGGCCCAAGCCAGCAGACGCCGCGCAAGGGCCGCCCCGCCGCGCTGGCGGCGCCCCCCTTCCCGGCGAAAGCCGAGAGAAAGGGGGGAGCGGCGCAGCCGCTCGGGGGGTTACTGACCATACGGATCGAAGTCGAAGTACTTCTTGGCGATGTTGGCGTAGGTGCCGTTCGCGCGGATGGTGGCGATGGCGTCGTTGAGCTGCTTCTTCAGGTCGCCCTGGCCCTTGCGCAGCGCAATGCCAATGCCTTCACCGTAGTATTTCGGGTCGTACTGGTCAGCGCCCACGTAGCCAAAGTCCTGGCCTTCGGGCTTGCGCAGGAAGCCCCCGTGCACCTCGACCTTGTCGGCCACGGTACCGTCGAGGCGGCCGGCCTTGATATCCAGATAGACCTGGTTCTGCGACTGGTAAGGCACCACGTTCACGCCTGCGGGCTTGAGTTCGCCCAGGGCCCACTTCTCTTGCGTGCTGCCCTTGAGCACGCCGATCTTCATGCCCTTGAGCGAGGCCGGACCGTCGTACTTGGTGCCCTTCTTCACCACGATGGCGCTGGGGGTTTTGTAATAGCGGTTGGTGAAGTCCACCACGCGCGCGCGCTCGGGGGTGATCGACATGGAGCTGATGATCACGTCGTACTTCTTGGCCTGCAGGCCGGGGATGATGCTGTCCCACTCCGACTCGACGAACACGCACTTGCGCTGGATTTGCGCGCACAGCGCGTTGGCAATATCCACGTCGAAGCCCACGATCTCGCCCGTGGCGGTCTTGGACTCAAAGGGCTCGTAGGCGGGGTTCAGGCCCACGCGCAGGTCAGCGGCGAAGGCAGCGCCGGCCAAGGTTGTGATGGCCAGGGCAAAAAGTGTTTTGCGCATGAAGATATTCCTTATGGGAACGGTAAAGGGCCTATTGTCGCTGCCCCGCAAGAGACCGGAGGCAACGCGTTCTTATAAGACCATGGCGCAAGGCTGGCCCGTCTGTTGCCAGGATGTGACAAAACCAGTGCCCCCCGCAGCACGGCCCCCTGGCCACGCTCGGCGGCCTGCCTGCACCACCGGAGCGCGCCAGCGCGATCAGGCAACCGCAATTTCAAGCCCCGCGTGGGGCAAGGCCCCACAGCGCTACTTAATTGATAGCCTCCAGCGCTTTCCAGTCAAGCGCCAGAGGCCAATTTGGCTGGTTTTTTTGCGTGCCTTGGCCGGTGGCTGCGCCGCGCTACTGCACCGTCTTCGCACCCGGCGCGAGCTCGGCCGGGCCGGTGAAGATCTGCGCTGCGTCCACCGCGTCGAAGCGGTACTGCTGGCCACAGAACTCACACCCCACCTCGACCGTCTCACGCTCGGACAGAATGCCCTCGACCTCCTCGGTGCCCAGGCTGCGCAGCATGTTGCGCACGCGCTCGCGCGAGCAGGTACAGGCGAAGCGGGGCCCGGCTGTGCCCTGCTGGGGTGCGAAATGCAGCAGCTTTTCCTCCCAGAACAAACGACGCAGGATGGTGTCCACGTCCAGGGTGAGCAACTCGTCGCGCGTGAGGCTGGCCGCCAGATGGGCGATGCGGTTGTAGTCTTCGTTGTGGCCGTTCTGGTCGCCGCCCGCACCGGGGCCCGAGGCACCGGCCAGATTGGCCTCGCCCTGCTGGGGCATGCGCTGAACCATGAGCCCTGCCGCCACCTGGTCGTTGGCGGCCAGCACCAAGGTCGTGTCGAGCTGCTCGGACTGGAGCATGTAGAAGGTGAGCGCCTGCGACAAGCTCTGGAACTTGTCGCCCTCCACCCCCTGCAGCGGCACCACCCCCTGGTAGGGCTGCTGGCCAGGCTGGCGCTCTTTGGGGTCGAGCGTGATGGCACAGCGCCCGGCGCCACCCGCATTCACCATCTCGGACAGGCGCGCCTGGGCCGGCACCTCGCCCTGCACCGACGCGGTGGCGCGCAGGCCCAGGTCGGACTGCACCTCGGCCACCGCCAGCTTGACCGGCCCATCGCCATGCACCTGCATGACCAGGGCGCCGTTGAACTTGATGTTGGACTGCATCAGCACCCCAGCGGCCAGCATCTCGCCCAAAAGCTCGCGCACGGGCGGCGCGTAAGCGCCGGTTTCGCTGTTGCTGGCGCGCCGGCGCTGGACCTCGGCCCAGGCGTCGGTCAGACGCACGATGGCACCGCGCACGGGCATGCCATCAAACAAAAACTTGTGCAGTTCAGACATCCAATTCCACATCAATCCAGTTTGCGCAACCCGGCCCGAAAGCGTCGCGCGTTGTCCACATAGTGCTGCGCGCTCAGGCGCAGCCCCTCGATTTGCTCAGGCGTGAGCTGGCGCACCGCCTTGGCCGGGCTGCCCAGGATCATCGACCCGTCAGGGAACTCCTTGCCCTCGGTCACCAGCGCGCCCGCACCCACCAGGCAGTTCTTGCCGATGCGCGCGCCATTGAGCACGACGGCGCCAATGCCAATGAGCGACTCGTCGCCAATGGTGCAGCCATGCAGCATGACCTGGTGGCCCACAGTGACGCGCTCGCCAATCACCAGCGGCTTGCCAAAGTCAGCGTGCAGCACGCTCGCATCCTGCACGTTGCTGCCCGCGCCGATGGTGATGCTGTCGGTATCGCCGCGCACCACGGTGCCAAACCACACACTGGCGTCCTCGCCCAGCGTCACACTGCCCATGACCTGGGCGCTGTCGGCCACCCAGGCCGTCGCGTGCACCTGCGGTGCCACGCCATCGAGTTCATAAATCGCCATCGCCGCCTTGTCTCCTTGGTGTTTTCCGTCGTTCTTCTTGCAAAACCTACAATTGTAGGGATGGAGCTTCGCCAATGTGCATTGCAGGCCTTGTGCCTGCCAGACCCTGAAGAAAAAGCTGCCGCAGCACTTGCCCTGCATGCGCAAGCAGCTATCATTTCAATAGCACCCCAAGCACCGGTCCCGCCTGCTGACGGGCGCTTATTGCCAGGCCACCCGCCGCGTCCGGAACTGCGCCACCACACTGCCGTGGCCCGCCGCTCACCCGCCACGCTTGAAGGCCGGGCCATCCTGGTCCACGCCATCGCACACATCGAATTCAACGCCATGAACCTGGCACTTGATGCCGTGTGGCGCTTCGACGGCATGCCGCGTGCGTTTTACCTCGACTGGTTGCAGGTGGCCGCCGAGGAGGCCCGGCACTTTCGCCTGCTGCGCACCCACCTGCAGGGCATGGGCTGGGACTACGGCGACTTTCCCGCCCACCAGGGCCTGTGGGCCATGTGCGAGAAGACGGCGCACGACATCGTGGCACGCATGGCCCTGGTGCCGCGCACGCTGGAAGCACGCGGTCTGGACGCCACGCCGCAAATCCAGGCCAAGCTGCGCCAGGTGGGTACGCCCGACGCACTGGCGGCGGTGGGCATCCTGGACACCATCCTGCGCGAGGAAATCGGTCATGTCGCCATCGGCAACCACTGGTACCGATGGTTGTGCGCCCGCGAGGGGCTTGAGCCCGAGGCACACTACCCCGTACTGGCGCAGCGCTACGAAGCGCCACGCCCCAAGCCACCGCTGAACGACAGCGCGCGCTTGGCCGCCGGTTTCAGCGAGACCGAGCTGCGCTGGCTGACACAGATGTAACAAAACCCAACCCTGAGGCGCCTGTGTGCACGGCCGGTTCCTTCCTACAATCGATCATCGCCACTGGCCCTGAAATCCGTTCGCCCTCCATGTCCCAAGCTCCCGCCCCCACCGCTGCCGCCGGCAGTGCGCAATCCGCCATTTCCATGATCGCCCGCCAAGCCATCGTGAACGGGCAGCATGTGGTGATCGGCTATGAGCTGTTCAACCGCTCGCGCAGCGTCTCGGGCCACACGGCCGCCTCCGACGTGATACTGGTGTTCACCGCGCTGTCGCACGCGGGCACCGAGGAACTGGTGGGCAAGAAGCTCATCTTCGTCAACTGCACTCACGAGAGCCTGGCCGGCGGCCACCTCGAACTGCTCGACCCCGACAAAGTGGTGCTGGAGATTCCGCCACTGGGCCACGCGGCCAAGGACGAGGTGGCGGCGCGCCTGCCCATCCTGACCGGACTGCGCGAGCGCGGCTTCCATCTGGCGTTCAACCACACGGTGCTCGAATCGGCCTACGCCGCCTGGCTGCCGCTGGCCGACTACATCAAGCTTGATCTCTCCGTGCTGGCGCCAGACCAGGTAGCCGTGCTCATCAGCTACGCAGGCCGCCACTCGCGCGCCGAACTCATCGCCGAGAAGGTGGAGACGGCGCAGCAGTACGACATGGTCTCCACCATGGGTGTGCAGCTGTTCCAGGGCTACTGGTTCGCGCGCCCGGCGCTGGTACAGGCCAAACTGCTGTCGCCAGGCCAGGCCAGCATCGTGCAGCTGATCAACCTGGTGCGCCAGCAGGCCAGCACCGACGCCATCGAAGAAGTGCTGAAAAAGGACGCGGGCCTGGCCTTCAACCTCATGCGCCTGATCAATTCGGCGGGCTTTGGCATGACGCGCGAGATCACCTCGTTCCGCCAGGCCGTGATGCTCATGGGATTGAAGAAGCTGTTCCGCTGGGCCGCGCTGCTGCTTACCGCCTCGCGCACCGGCGGCGTGCCCTCCTCGGTGGGCCAGACCGCCGTGGTGCGCGGGCGCCTGATGGAGCTGCTGGCTGCCGAATGCATGTCGCCCGAGGAGGCTGACCAGGCTTTCGTGACTGGCATCTTCTCGCTGCTCGACGTCATGCTGGGCATGCCCATGGAGTCGGCGCTCGGCCTGCTGTCGGTACCCGAGCCCGTGGCCGCCGCGCTGCTGCACCATACTGGCCCACTCGGCGAGCTGCTGACGCTGGCGCAAGCCTGCGAAAGCAGCAACGACGCGCTGTTCGACCGCGCCGCAGCCTCGCTGCAGCTGAGCAGCCAGCAGATCAACATGGCCCACTTGCAGGCGCTGGCCTGGGCCGACCACGTTACCGAAACTTGAGTGCCTGCGGCGCACACCGCACACCGGGCACAATCGTTAACCAAGGTGTCTGCAGCCGCACAGGCCGCCGACCTAGAATCCGAGCAGCTTTGCCACCCATCAGATAGCGCCCATGTCGAGTAATCCAGACACCGCAGACACGATGCCCACCGAGAGCGCAGAAGAGCAGGGAAACATCGCCATCATTGGGCGCCAAGCCATCGTTGACGAACGCCGTGCCGTGTTCGGCTACGAGCTGTTCGACCGCTCCACGGCCCACGACGCGCACACCGCCGCCAGCGATGCAGCGCTGCTGTTCAACGCCCTGTCCTACGCCGACACCGAGACCCTGGTCGGGCGCAAGTTGGTTTTCATTAACTGCACGCACGACAGCTTGGCCGGCGGCCACCTGGAGCTGATTCACCCCGACAAAGTCGTGCTGGAAGTGCCCACGCTGCACGACAAGGCCACGGCCGAGGACATCGCCAGCCGCCTGCCCACCTTCGAGGCCCTGCGCCAGCGCGGCTTTCGCCTGGCGTTCGACCAGCGCGCGCTGATGCCGCCGTACGTGAGCTGGCTGCAGCACGCCACCTTCATCAAGCTGGACATGGCGGCCTTCCGCCCCGAGCTGTGCGCCCCCCTCGTCAAGCATGTGCGCCTGCACGCGCCCAAGGCACAGATCGTGGCCGAGAAAGTCGAAACGGCCGAGCAGCACGAGCGCATGTCCCAGCTTGGCGTCAAGCTGTTCCAGGGCTACTGGTTCGCCAAGCCGTCCATCGTCAAAGCGCAAACCATCCGGCCCTCGCAGGCCACCATCATTCAGCTCATCAACCTGGTGCGCAAACAGGCCACCACGGCAGAAATCGAAAATCTGCTGAAGAAGGACCCGACGCTGTCCTTCAACCTGCTGCGCTTCATCAACTCATCGGGCTTCGGACTGTCGTGCGAGATCACCTCGTTCCGCCACGCAGTAATGATCCTGGGGCTGAAGAAGCTGTTCCGCTGGGCCGCGCTGCTGCTCACCACCTCGCGCAAGGATGGCTCGCCGCCCGCTGTCGGCCAGACCGCCGTGGTGCGCGGGCGCCTGATGGAGCTGCTCGCGGCAGAGCTGCTGCCGCCCGAGGAATGCGACAACGCCTTCGTCGTTGGCGTGTTCTCCATGCTCGACACCATGCTCGGCGTGCCCATGGAGCGCGCGCTTGAATCGGTGGCCCTGCCCGAATCGGTGGTCGAGGCGCTGCTGCACAAAAAGGGCGTCTTCGCCCCCTTCCTGGAGCTGACCCGCGCCTGCGAAAGTGGCGACGATGCGGCATTCGCCCGCACGGCAGACGCCCTGCACCTGTCGAACCACCAGATCAACATGGCGCACATGAACGCGCTGATCTGGGCCGAGAGCTTGAACGCCGACGAATAAGCCTGCGCCGCTGCCATGGCAGCGCATGCCTACGCTACTAAATAGATAGCTGCTTGCGCTTTATGGACGGGCGCTAGAGGCCAATTTGACACCGATTCCAGCTCACCCCCGAGGATGGTGCTGGGCATGCAGCGCCTTGAGCCGCTCGCGCGCCACGTGGGTGTAGATGGTGGTGGTGGAAATATCGGCATGCCCCAGCAGCAGCTGCACCACGCGCAGGTCGGCACCATGGTTCAGCAAGTGCGTGGCGAAGGCGTGGCGCAGCGTGTGCGGAGACAGCGGCACGGTGATGCCCGCCAGTTGCGCGTGCTTCTTCACGATGACCCAGAACATCACGCGCGTCATGCCCGCGCCGCGCTGCGTCACGAACAGGTCGTCGCTCTGCTGCCCGCCGAGGATGGCGCCACGCGCCTCGGCCAGGTAACGCTGCAGCCACGCGCGCGCCTCCTCGCCGAACGGCACCAGGCGCTCTTTGCCCCCCTTGCCCATGACGCGCAGCACGCCTTCGGCCATGCTGAGGTGAAACGTCTTGAGCGTGACCAGCTCGCTCACGCGCAGGCCGCTGGCATACATCAGCTCCAGCATGGTGCGGTCGCGCAGGCCCAGCGGCTGCCCCACATCGGGCGCAGCCAGCAGCGCCTCGACCTGGGCCTGCGACAGCGTCTTGGGCACACGCAGCGGCTGGCGCGCAGCCTGCAGGCGCACCGTGGGATCCTGCACCATGCGCTGTTCACGCAGTGCCCAACGGAAAAAGCGCTTGAACACCGTGAGCCGCCGGTTGGCAGTGGTGGCACGGGTTTGGCCATGGCGGTGCGCGAAATAGGCGCTCAGGTCGGCCTCGCCGGCCTCCAGCAGCCCCCGCCCCTGCGGTGCCAGCCAGCGCGCGAAGGCGCGCAGATCGCTACGGTAGGCCTGCAAGGTATTGCGCGACAGCCCTTCTTCAAGCCACAGCGCGTCGGCGAAGGCATCGATGCTGGCATCGCTAGCGTCCGGCGCTACAGGCGCTGCAGGCAGCACAGACGGACAGGGTTCGGTGCGGGTGGGGTGCATACGGCACGGGCCCGGCCCGCCAGACCCATCCTGGCGGCCTGCCCGACGCAGATCAAAACCGGCATTCTGCCCTGCCTGGCCTGGCCCAGGCCAGCCGACAGGCAACTCTTATTCACCATGCATCAGCGGTGAGATTTTCAAAAAAATCCCACCTGCTGGCCGGAGAAAATCCGCAGCGCGACCCCATACACCCAACTGAATAACCCGGAATTCCCCCTGCCCCCGGCTTGCCAGGAACCACGGCCACGGCGATGATGAAACGTTATTGCGTGTGAAAGCTGCCGCCACGTGGCTGCGGCTCCTCCCTCGGTCGAAATTCACACTTTCAAGCAACGAGAAAATATCTGGAGAAAAGCGATGGGATGGAGTGCAACCGCCATGAAAAAACTGACGGCCTGCTTCTTGCTGGCATGCGGTTTGATCGGCTGTTCCGGCGATACCAAAGCACCCGAAGAGGCCCGGCATTACGATTTTTCAATGGAGAACGGCACGCTTGAAATGAAAGATGGCGTGCGTCTGGCCGTCACATACTATCGCCCTTCCGCCAAAGCGCCTGGCGAGACTTTCCCGGTGATCATGGAGATGCTGCCCTATCGCAAGGATGATTTTTTTGCGCTGGGAGACTACGAATATGGCGCCTACTTTGCCAAGCGTGGTTATGTCGTTGCCCGGGTGGACGTTCGCGGCACAGGCGCAAGCGAAGGGAGCATTCCCGTCAGCGAATATTCCGAAGCCGAGATTTCCGATGCGGAGGAACTGATCGCACAGCTATCCCAAAAGAGCTGGTCCAATGGCAAGGTGGGCATGTACGGCCTTTCATGGAGCGCCTTCAATTCGCTGATGACGGCGCACAGGAAACCGCCGGCACTCAAGGCCATTATTGCGGCGCATGGTTCGACGGATCTTTTCTACAACGACGTGCACTACATTGACGGCGCATTGCACATAGATTCCTATGCGCACCAAATCGACACCGACAATGCCATGCCGCAAAGCCCGGACTACCGTATTGATGAAAACTACTTCAATAACAGGTTCGACAAGGAGCCCTGGCTATTCACCTGGCTGCGCCAGCAACAAGATGGCGACTTCTGGCGCAAGGAGTCCGTCAAATTCAAAGCGCCCCTCGAAGTTCCTGCCTATTTGATCGGTGGTTTGCTCGATGGCTACCGCGATTTTGTTATGGAAGTCAGCCATACCGCCAAGGCGCCTGTCATTGCGGAAATTGGGCCATGGAACCATGCATGGCCAGAATACGGCGTACCCGGCCCCAATTACGAATGGCGGCAAAAGGCGCTGCGTTGGTGGGATTATTGGCTCAAAGGCGTCGAAAATGGCATTTTGAGTGAGCCGCGCTGGACGACCTTCATGCGCACCGGGCACGCGCCCGCCACCGATCTGGCTACCGTTCCTGGCTTTTGGCGCTGTCACAGGCAGTGGCCATTGGACGGCAGCAGCACCCAGCGCCTCTATCCGCACGCTGCGCAAAAACTCGGCAAGACTCCTTCATCACAGGAAAATATCGAAAGCCTGCGTTACCGTGCTGGCGCCGGGATGGCTGCGGGCGGCTGGTGGGGCGAGCAAACGGGCGACATGGCAGCGGACGATGCCCACAGCCTGGTCTACGACTCGGCCCCGTTGACCGAGGCCATCGACATCATGGGCATGCCGCAAGTGCGCTTGCGCGTCGCGGCGGATGCCCCCTTCTACCAATGGACGGTGCGCCTGGAGGACGTCGCCCCGGATGGCAAGGTGTCTCTGGTCAGTGGTGCGGCCATCAATCCTTCCCAGCGCTTCTCACGCCTTGCGCCTGCAGCGCTGGTACCAGGAGAGCCCACCACGCTGGCCACGTCGATCCACTTCACCACCTGGCGCTTCCAGCCGGGCCACCGCATCCGCCTGGCCGTCGCCAATGCGCAATTTCCCATGATCTGGCCCAGCCCCACGCCAGGCACCACGCATCTTTTGCTGGGCGAAAACACATGGCTCGAACTACCAAAAGTCCCTGTGGCAAACGCCACCGATCAGGCCTGCACGCTGCCCCCGCCAGAGCCCAGCGATGTAGCGCCTTTTGGCAGGGAGCTGGAAAAGCACAATCCGGTTTTCAACAGCGTTCGTGATGAAAAAACTGGCGATTCGACATTCGTGACGGCCAGTGACATTACCTGGGTCATTCGCGAAAACAAATACCAATCGCGTGAGTCGTACCGTTGGAGCGTGAATGACGCCACCCCTGCCAACGCCCAATACCATGGCGAACGCAGAAACGTATTCAACATCGCGGGCAATGAAATAGACCTTGCCACCACAGCGCGCATTGCATCGGATACTGGCTATTTCCACGTTACGTTCACCAAAACCTTGCGTCAAAACGGCAGCCTGGTGAGGGAAAAAACATGGACAGACCACATCCCGCGCAGGTACCAGTGAGGTAGGCCCCGCGTTCTTGCGCTACGCTCGCCCGGTGAACTATGCGCAACTGCTTTTCCCGGATTTCTCCCTGATTCTCGGCGGCTACCTCATCTGCCGCTTCACGGCACTCAACCGCGCGGTCTGGCAACCCGTCGAGGGGCTGGTGTACTACCTGCTGTTCCCGGTGCTGCTGTTCCAGTCTATCGTCAGGAACCCCATCAACGTGCACGAGGCCTCGGGCCTGATGGCCGCCGGACTGCTGCTGTGCCTGGGGGGCATCGCCCTGGCCTACGCACTGCCCCACCTGCCCGGCATCGGGCAGCACATGCCCGCGCGCACGCATGCCGGCGCAGCGCAGGTGGCGTTCCGCTTCAACTCCTTCATGGGGTTGGCACTGGCCGAGCGTGTGGCAGGCAGCCAGGGGCTACAGATGATCGCCGTGCTCATCGGTGTGTGCGTGCCGCTGCTCAACGTGGCTGCCGTCTGGCCCATGGCGCGCCAGGGCGAGCACCATTTCCTGCGCGAACTGCTGCGCAACCCGCTCATCATCGCCACGGTTTCGGGCCTGGCCGCCAACCTGGCGGGTCTGCACATTCCTGGCTGGATGGCGTCGACCGTCTCGCGCATCGGTAACGCAGCCCTGGTGCTAGGCCTGATGGCCGCCGGCGCAGGCATGCAGTGGGGCCACCTGCAGCACACCCGCCTGCTGTCGGTGCTGCTGCTGGGCATACGCCACCTGCTGCTGCCACTGCTGGCCTGGGCCGTGGCGCACATGCTGGGGCTCGACGCCACGCAGACCACCGTGCTACTGGCCTTCTCGGCGCTGCCCACCGCGTCGAGCTGCTACGTGCTCGCGGCGCGCATGGGCTACAACGGCCCGTATGTGGCGGGCCTGGTCACACTCTCCACGCTACTGGCTTTGGCCAGTTTGCCGTTCGCGCTGGGGCTGCCGCGCTAGCCTGCCAGTTTTCAAGCCAAAAACGGCTCTAGCCCTTGCTGGTAAAGCGCTAGCAGCTATCAAAAAATCAGGCCAGAGTGGCCTCTGACCAGGGCGTGTCAACACCTAGTTGACGGACATGGAAACCACGTCCGAACAGTTTGCTCGCACCGAACACTGCCTGCCAATGCAACGCGGCAACGTGTACATACCACCCTGCAGGTGGTCGATGCCGTGCTCTACGTGGCCGAACACAGCTGCAAATGGTGGTGCCTGCCCAAAAGATTTGGCAACTGGCTCACTGCCCCTGGAACTAGAGGGGCATTCCAATCGCTCCTCCAACGCCTAAACGCCTTGCCCCCCGCGAATACCACCGCGCCAAGTACCGTCGGCGCAATGAAGTCGAGCGGTTGATTCGACGCTTGAAGGGCTATTGGCAAATTGTTTCTCGGTTTGAGAAACCCGACGCCATATCTCTCGGCTTCCTCAGCTTTGTGCTGGCCGCAGATGCTCTTCCCGCGCTGCGTTGCCAGGCACCTAGTCCTGTTGCGTTATTGACGCTGACAGAGGGGGCTTTCTAGACTGCCCCCCGCTGCGTGAGGCTACGGGCGAAGTCGTCTGTGGACTATGCCGCACCAGGCTACCTCAACCTCCAGCGCTTGCGGTGCCTGCGTCAGCAGCTCTTGAATATTCGTGCTATCCGGGGGGCCTGCATGTCGATGCAATTACCATTTCAAATCATTTCATCTCAGGGGAGGCAGCAACCACTGAAAGGTGCCAGGGCGCTGGCGCGCTGGTGCATGCTTCTCGCCGTTTGGGGCGCATTGTTTTTGGGCTTGGGAGCCAAGGCCCAGACGCCGCCCACTGCAGCCGTACCCGCCAGCCTTTTAGGAGAAGGGGTGCAGCAGGTGGCCAGTGGCCGTGCTCACACATGCGCGCTGACCACGGCCGGTGCCGTGAAATGTTGGGGCCACAACAACATCGGCCAACTGGGCGACGGCAGCACCACCCAACGCTGGACGCCAGTGGCTGTGGCGGGCCTGGGCAGTGGTGTCGTCTCGGTGGCGGCGGGCGACTATCACACATGCGCGCTGACCACGGCCGGGGCCGTGCAATGCTGGGGCAACAATAACTTAGGCCAACTGGGTGACGGCAGCACCACGCCAAGCAGTACGCCGGTGGCTGTGGCGGGCCTGGGCAGTGGTGTCGTCTCGGTGGCGGCGGGCAGTACTCACACATGTGCGCTGACCACGGCCGGGGGCGTGCAATGTTGGGGGGAGAACAACTCCGGCAAACTGGGTGACGGCAGCACCTCCAAGCGCACGACGCCGGTGGCGGTGGCGGGCTTGGGCAGTGGTGTCGCCTCGGTAGCGGCTGGCGACTATCACACGTGCGCGCTGACCACGGCCGGGGCCGTGCAATGCTGGGGCAACAATTACTACGGCCAACTGGGCGACGGCAGCACCACGCCAAGCAGTACGCCGGTGGCTGTGGTGGGCCTGGGCAGTGGTGTCGCTTCGGTGGCGGCGGGCATCTATCACACGTGCGCGCTGACCACGGCCGGTGCCGTGAAATGTTGGGGCAACAACGCTGACAGCCAACTGGGCGACGGCAGCACCACGCCAAGCAGGACGCCAGTGGCGGTGACGGGCTTGGGCAGTGGTGTCGCTTCGGTGGCGGCGGGCATCTATCACACATGCGCGCTGACCACGGCCGGTGCCGTGAAATGTTGGGGCAACAACGCTTACAGCCAACTGGGCGACGGCAGCACCACGCCAAGCAGGACGCCGGTGGCTGTGGCGGGCCTGGGCAGTGGTGTCGCCTCGGTAGCGGCTGGCGACTTTCACACATGCGCGCTGACCACGGCCGGGGCCGTGCAATGCTGGGGCGACAATAGCTCCGGCCAACTGGGCGACGGCAGCACCACGCCAAGCAGTACGCCGGTGGCTGTGGTGGGCCTGGGCAGTGGTGTCGCTTCGGTGGCGGCGGGCATCTATCACACATGCGCGCTGACCACGGCCGGGGCCGTTCAATGCTGGGGCCTCAACCACTCCGGCCAACTGGGTGACGGAAGCACCACGGCAAGCAGTACGCCGGTGGCTGTCACGGGCTTGGGCAGTGGTGTCGCCTCGGTGGTGGCGGGCGCTGCTCACACGTGCGCGCTAACCACGGCCGGGGCCGTGCAATGCTGGGGCTACAACGTTTACGGCCAACTGGGCGACGGCAGCACCACGCCAAGCAGGACGCCGGTGGCGGTGACGGGCCTGGGCAGTGGTGTCGTCTCCCTGGCTGCGGGCAGGAATCACACATGCGCGCTGACCACGGCCGGGGCCGTTCAATGCTGGGGCTACAACGGCTCCGGCCAACTGGGCGACGGCAGCACCGCGCCAAGCAGTACGCCGGTGGCTGTCACGGGCTTGGGCAGTGGTGTCGCCTCGGTGGTGGCGGGCGCTGATCACACGTGCGCATTGACCACGGCCGGGGCCGTTCAATGCTGGGGCTACAACGTTTACGGCCAACTGGGCGACGGCAGCACCACGGCAAGCAGTACGCCGGTGGCTGTCACGGGCTTGGGCAGTGGTGTCGCCTCAGTGACGGTGGGCGCACTACACACATGCGCGCTGACCACGGCCGGGGCCGTTCAATGCTGGGGCTACAACGCCTCCGGCCAACTGGGCGACGGCAGCACCACGTCAAGCAGTACGCCGGTGGCGGTGACGGGCTTGGGCAGTGGTGTCGCCTCGGTAGCGGCTGGCGACTATCACACGTGCGCGCTGACCACGGCTGGGGCCGTTAAATGCTGGGGCAACAACACCTCCGGCCAACTGGGCGACGGCAACACCACGTCAAGCAGTACGCCAGTGGCTGTCACGGGCTTGGGCAGTGGTGTCGCCTCAGTGACGGTGGGCGCACTACACACATGCGCGCTGACCACGGCCGGGGCCCTTAAATGCTGGGGCTACAACGGCCCCGGCCAACTGGGCAATGGCTCAACCACAAACTCCTCCGTGCCATTGTCTATTTTGACGAGCCAGCAACTCAGCTTTACGCCAGGCGCTGCAGGGACGCCACTCAATGCGTGGCCGCTTGCCAGCACGTTGCCCCTCTCCTCTGTCAGCAGCGTGACGTCAGGCTCTGCGGCCATCACCTACGACGTATGGACGCCCGAAACCTGCACGGTTAGCGGCAATGTGCTGATGTCAACGCCTAGCACCGTGGCTGGTAGCCTGTGCGGTGTGCGCGCCCATCGCGCAGCGGGCGATGACGGCGCAGGCGGCACGACCGCTGCAGCGCCTGCGCAGTCGCGCCTGCTGCTGCTCACGAAGGCGCTGCCTGCATTGACCTTGGGCAGCAGCTCCAATCCTGCCAACTTCGGCACTTCCGTCACGTTGACGGCCACACTGGGCTCAGCAGCGTCACCAAGCGGCAGTGTGGATTTCAAGGAAGGAGGCACGACCCTGTGTTCTGCGCCGATTGCCGGGACTACAGCGTCTTGCAGCCTTTCCACTCTGGCGGTGGGCAGCCATAACATTACTGCGAACTACGCGGGTGATGCCAACAACGCCCCTGCGACCAGCGGCCCCTTCACGCAGGCGGTCAACGCCGTGGCAGCGACCTCGCCCACCATCACCAGCGTTGTGCCCGGCGATGGTCAGCTCACGGTGCGCTGGAGCGCCCCCACTGATACAGGAGGCTCGCCGATCACGGGTTACACAGTGACTGCCACCACCACGGACACACCGCCTCGCATTGCAGGTACGTGCAGCACATCGGCCACACCACCGGCAGTGCCTGCAACCACTTGCACGATTACAGGGCTGGACAATGGCACGCCATACAACCTCAGTGTGCAAGCGACCAACAGTGCCGGAGCTGGTGCAAGTGGCTCTACCAATACGGCGGTGACGCCTATTGCCAGTGTGAGTGTGCCGGGCTCCAGCGTGCTACCCGCCGGGGCCGTAGGCCAGCGCTATAGCGCCAGCGTTGCCATTGCCGGAGGAACTGCGCCGTATCACTTCAGCATCACTGCGGGCAGCTTGCCCCAAGGGCTGAGTGCGGCAATGTCGCCCGATGGCCGGGCCATCGTCATCACCGGCACCCCAGGCCGCAGCGAGACGGCGAACTTCACGCTGACCATCTCGGATAGCACGGTGCCTGTGGTTCAGTCGGCGCGCCTGAACAAGGCTGGCCCGACAGTGCCCTCGGTGGTTCAAGCCTTTAGCATCACCGTCACGGCGGCCACGCCAGTGCCGCTGTTTGGCGAGTGGTGGGAGAAACTACTGCTGTCTCTGATGGTCGTGGGTGTCTCTGTCCTGTGCCTGCGTATGCACAGGCAGGCTTGATGCTGTCCTAGCCAGCGCATCTGGCAGCAATCAAAAAAGCACCAACCGGTCATGCGCTTGGTGCTTTTTTGTGGGGGCCATACTAGGGGGCAAATGGTCGCTCGGGATTGATGCGCAGTACCAGCCTGGGGCGATTGCGCCTAGTCCTGCGACCACACAGTGGACTGGTTGCGCCCATTGCGCTTCGAAGCGTACAGGGCGGCGTCAGCCCGCGCCAGGCAGTCCTGCGCCGAGGCGTCGCCACGCTGCATCGCGCACACCCCGAGGCTGACGGTGCAGCGGATGTCCCCGGCCTTGTCCACCGGCACCGCGCACGCGGCAACCGCCTCGCGCAGAGATTCGGCGCGCCGGTAGCCAGCCGCGCCATCGGCATCGGACAGCAGCACGGCAAACTCCTCGCCCCCGAGCCGCCCCACCATGTCGCCCTTGCGCAGCGCCTGGGTGATGACCGCAGCCAGATGCTTCAGAACGGCATCGCCAGCGGAATGTCCGTAGGTGTCGTTGACGCGCTTGAAATGGTCGATATCCAGCATGAGCAGGGCCGAGGACGCCACAGTGCCTGCACGCAGGCGGCCAATCTCTTCGTCCAGCCGCGCCATGAAGGCGCGTCGATTGGGCACACCTGTCAGACCATCGGTCAGTGCCATGCTTTCCAGCAATGCCTCACGCTGCGTGCGTTCGGTCACATCGTGCAGCACCCAGCACTCGCCGAGGTGGCGTGCGCCGTCGCGCAGGGTGATTCTTTCGACCTCCAGGCAACGGCCATCGGGCAACAACTGCAACCGCTTGCCCTCCGCAGATTCGCTACGTGGGTCCGAGGCGTCACCCCCCGCAGCATCCACCTGCGGCGCCAGGCGGTCAGTCAATGCGGCAACGGACATGCCCACCAGGGATGCCGGCGGGCCCTCCAGCCGCAGCACGGTCACCAGCATGCGATTGACGGCCAGCACCTGTACGCCAGCCGCATCGGTCACCAGGATGCCGGCCGGAAAATGCTCGAGCAGCGCCTCAAGCCGGTGCTGCGCCTCACCCAGGGCTGCCTCGGCACGGTGGCGCGCATCGGTGTCCATCAGGGTCCAGACGATATCGCTGGCGGGGTCCTCGGGGTCGAGCGGCGAACCCAGCATGTCGAACCAGTGTGATGCTTCCTCGCGCGTGCGCAGGGGCCACTCGGTGCGCGCCGTGCCGCACTGCTTGAGCGTTTCGTAGTAGGGGCCAAAGCGCGCAAAGCTCTCGTCGCTGGTATGAAGATCGCGGAACGAGCGCGCCTGCGTCTGTACCCCAGCCTCGATACCGAACACCTGCGCAGCGCTCTCGTTGGCATACAGGATCTCGCGTCGCGCATTGGCCATCACGATCAAAGCACCGCTGCGGTCGAACAAGACCTTGATCAACCGGGACTGCTCCACACGCTGCTGGATGTCGGTGTGCGTGCCCATCATGCGCAACGGCGTGCCCTGCGGCCCGCGCTGCGTTACCTCCCCGCGCGACTCGACCCACAGCCAGCGGGCATCGGCCGTCGCCAGGCGCATCTCCACCCGGAAGTCTGCACCCTCCTCGACGTGGCGCTGCAACTGCGCCTGAACGCGCGCCCTGTCTGCCGGGTGCACTCGGTCCATGAACGTGTCGAAGGTGAGCGTGAACGCCCGGTGTGCAAAGCCGAGCATCTGGTAGCAGCGCGCATCCCACTCCACGCTGGCCGAGGGCCAGTGCCACTGCCATAGCCCGTCGCCCACAGCCCCCACGGTCAGGCGCAGCCGCTCTTCGCTCAGGCGCGTCGCCTCCTGCATGGCCTGGTCCTGGGTAATGTCGTGGATATAGCCGTGCCACACCAGGGCTCCGTCCTCCTCCTGCTGCGGCCGGGCCTGGCCATGCAGCCAGCGCACCTCGCCATTGGGCGTACAAATGCGGTACTTCTGCTCCCAGGCCACGCCTGCACGCACACTTGCCTGTACCGCGTCCAGCACACGCGGCTGGTCCTCGGGGTGGACGTGGCGCACGAAGTCCACCTCGAACCCCGCCAACGCCTTCGCAGGCACGCCATGCACGGCAAAAAACCCGGGGCTGGCATAGGGCACGATGAGCCGGCCGCCAGAGACCATGCGCACCTGAAACAGCCCCCCGGGCACCTCCTGCGCCAGGCGCCCAAAACGGCGCTCCTGCTGGATGCGCAGCCAATCGCTGCGCTGGCGTTGCAGCGCCAGCCATACCATCACCAACGACCCCAAGACGATGCACGCCGAGCCCACGGCGTTGCGCTCCACGTTGCGGGCGATGATCTCCTCCGCCGAAGCGAATGCCGTACCGCGCTCCAGCCCAGTGCTCACAATGGCGGGATACCCCTCGACCCGGCGCCAGGCATACAGCCGGTCCACCCCATCCACTGCGGCCACCGTCTCGTAGGTTCCCTGCCTGCCGCCCTGCCTGAATAACTGCACCCGTTCGGGCGGAACAGACTGCCCCAGGACCGCGTCCTGCGCTTGCGAGCGCGCCAGATAGGCACCATCCTCGCGCACCAGCAGCACTACGTCGTCGGTGCGCTCGAACAGCGTGCGGAAGTAACGCCCGATGTAATCCGGGGACACGGAAAGCACCAGAACGCCGATAAACCTGCCGTCGCGGTACAGCCCCCGGCTGAGCTGGATGGTCCACTCCTGCGACACGCGCCCGCGCACCGGCTGGCCAACGAACAGGCCCTGCGCCTGCTGGCGGGCATGGACCAGGAAATGCTCGCGGTCACGGATCGAAACCCGCGCCAGCGGCTGGCCGTCGCGCTCCAGGCTGGAAAACACCACCTGGCCATCGGCATCAGCCACGGCGATCTGCACCAACGTGCCCTGGGGATAGGCGTCCAGCGACGATTGCACCGCGCGCTGGAAGTCGCCGCCATGCCCATCGGCGTACTCCCCTGCCAACTCGCGCGAGGTGTAATCAAGCCCAGAAAACAGCGTCTGCACCTGCACCGAGATGGCCTGTGCCATCTGCTCCACGCGCAGCCAGGTCTGCTGCGCCGCGTAGCGCCGCTGCGCCTCGTGGCTGTCCAGCAGGACGACCCAGTACCCCGCCAGTGCCAGCCAGACACACAGTACACCCAGCACCACCGCGATGGTTGCCTGGGTCCAGCGTCCAAACAATGACCGGAACGTGCGCCACATAGATTCCCCCAACCTACCAACAGCCAGCGAAGCGGGCACACGCTGTCTACATTCACGCGACGACGCACGGCCAGGCCACATGCCAGACCGCGTCCTCCCCCTGAGCCCAGCCGACGTTGACAACGACCGGCAGCGACGACTCATTCGCACCAAAAAGGAAAACTGCTACTAGTATGACAAATCGCTGCCATATTTTCAGTGACAACGAACGGCAACCCTGTCACGAAACTCCTGACAGGATCCCTGAACCGGCCTACGAAAGCAGCACCATGGACGCCATGGATGCGGCCCACATGCGAAACGCCCAGCCACCTCTGATCGACGGCTGCCTTCACGCAGCCTCCTGCGCCAGAGCCCAGGCGACGTGCTCGCGCACCAGCGCACTGGGGTCCTGGGTACGCCTTCGCAGCGCATCACGCACAGCCGGGTCGCCCGTAGCGCGCAGCGCGTTGCCCAGCGCCACGGCGATGTTGCGCAGCCAGCGCTCATGGCCGATGCGGCGGATCGGGCCACCTTCCGTCTGGCGCAAGAAGGTCGCCTCATCCCAAGCGAATAAGTGCACGAGCTGCTGCCCCGTCAGCCCGGCGCGCGCGTCAAAGTCAGGCAATTGGCTGGGTTGCGCGAACTTGTTCCACGGGCAGGCAAGCTGGCAGTCATCGCAGCCATAAATGCGGTTGCCCATGCGGGGGCGCAACGCCAGCGGGATATCGCCCGCGTGCTCGATGGTCAGGTAGGAGATGCAGCGGCGCGCATCGACGCGGTACGGTGCCACGATGGCCTGCGTGGGGCACGCGTCCATGCACGCCTGGCAACTGCCGCAATGCGCCGTAACCGGCGCCGTGGGCGCCAGCGCCATGTCCACGTAGATCTCGCCCAGGAAGAACATGGACCCGGCCTCGCGCGAGAGCACCAGCGTGTGCTTGCCGCGCCAGCCCTGTCCGCTGCGCCGCGCCAGCTCGGCCTCTAGCACCGGGGCGGAGTCGGTAAAGACGCGGTGGCCAAAAGGCCCAGCGGCCTCGGCAATGCGGTCGGCGAGCTTTTGCAGGCGTGCGCGCAGCACCTTGTGGTAGTCGCGCCCCCGTGCGTAGACCGAGACAATGGCCTCACCCGGGCGCCGCAGGCGCTCCCATTCAACGGCCTGCCAGCCCTCGGGGGTGCTGCGTGGCAGATAGTCCATGCGCGCCGTAATGACGCTCACCGTGCCAGGCACCAGCTCGGCCGGCCGGGCGCGCTTAAGGCCGTGGGCCGCCATGTAGTGCATATCGCCATGGAACCCTTGGGCCAGCCATTGCATCAATCCAGGCTCTGCTGAAGACAAGTCCACACCCGTGACGCCGATTTGGGAAAATCCCAGCTCGCGCGCCCACTCCTGAATCCGAGGAATCCATTGACTTCCGTCCTGCACCATCGCCCGATTGTAGAAAGCGCTCCCCCCCTGGCCGTGGCCAATGCCACCTGGCACAGCGAGGACGATACCGCGGCCTGGGCCCGCAGGCTGGCCACGCTGCCACAACTGGCCAATGCCTACATCACCCTGCACGGCGACCTGGGTGCAGGCAAGACCACGCTGGTGCGCCACCTGCTGCGGGCGCTGGGTGTGCAGGGCCGGATCAAAAGCCCCACCTATGCGGTGGTGGAGCCGCACGAGGCGGGCGGGCTGGCCATCTGGCACTTTGACTTCTACCGCTTCGACGATCCACGCGAATGGGAAGATGCCGGCTTGCGCGATATCTTCGCCGCACCCGGCCTCAAGCTGGCAGAATGGCCGGAAAAGGCAGCGGGGCTTGCCCCACCTGCGGATCTAGCTATCTATCTGGAAGCAATCGACGAAATGCAAAGGCATGTCACGTTGAAAGCGTTCACCGCGCCGGGCCAAGCCCTGCTGGAAGGGTTGCAGCCATGAAGCTCCCCCAACGCCCCGCCAACCCAACCCGCCGCGCGCTGCTTCGCGGGGGCAGCCTGGTGCTGCTGCTGGGCGTGCAGCAGATCGCGCGCGGCGCCACCATCGTCGCCGTGCGCGTGTGGCCGGCCCCCGAATATTCGCGCGTCACCATCGAGTCCGACACCAAGCTCGCGGCCAAGCAGTTCTTTGTGCCCCAGCCGCCACGCCTGGCCGTGGACATCGAAGGCATTGACCTGAACCCTGCGCTGCGCGAACTGGTGGCCAAGGTGCGCGCCGACGACCCGAACATCGCGGGCATCCGCGTGGGCCAGAACGCCCCAGGCGTGGTGCGCCTGGTGATTGACCTGAAACAGGCGGCAGTGCCCCAGGTGTTCACCCTCACGCCCGTGGCCGCGTACCAGCACCGCCTGGTGTTCGACCTGTACCCGGCAAAATCGGTCGATCCGCTCGAAGCCCTGATCGCCGAGCATTTGAACGACGCCCCTGCGGCCTCCGTGCCGCACACCGAAGCTGCATCGCCCCAGCCCACGGATCCACTGGGCGATTTGATCGCACAGCATGGCCAGCGCCCGGAGCCCGCCAAGCCACCCGCGCCAGCTCCCGCGCCCTCGGCCGCTGCCGCACCGCCGCCCCCCAGCGCGGCGCCGCGCGCTCCCGCCGTGGGGCGGCAAACCGACCGCCTCATCATCGTGGCCCTCGACCCGGGCCACGGGGGCGAAGACCCCGGCGCCATCGGCCCCGGCGGCACGCGCGAAAAGGACGTGGTGCTGAAAGTGGCACACCTGCTGCGCGAGCGCATCAACGCCTCCAGCATCGGCGGCAACCCCATGCGCGCTTACCTCACGCGCGACGGCGACTATTTCGTGCCTCTGGGCACGCGCGTGGAAAAAGCCCGGCGCGTGCAGGCCGACCTGTTCGTCTCCATCCATGCTGACGCGTTCACCACCCCCAGCGCGCGCGGCGCCAGCGTGTTCGCACTGAGCCAAAGCGGCGCCTCCAGCACGGCGGCGCGCTGGCTGGCCAACAAGGAAAACCAGGCCGACCTCGTGGGGGGCCTGAACGTCAAGAGCCAGGACCAGCACGTGCAGCGCGCCCTGCTCGACATGAGCACCACCGCGCAGATCAACGACAGCCTGAAGCTCGGCAGCGTGCTGCTGGGCGAGATCGGTGGCATGGCCCGCCTGCACAAGCCGCGCGTGGAGCAGGCGGGCTTCGCCGTGCTGAAGGCACCCGACATCCCGAGCGTGCTGGTGGAGACCGCCTTCATCAGCAACCCCGAGGAAGAGGCCAAGCTGCGCTCGGCGGCCTACCAGGTGCAACTGGCCGACGCACTGATGCGCGGCATACAGCGCTACTTCGCCAAGAACCCGCCGCTGGCGCGTAGCCGCACGGTATAGTGGGCATATTCATTTTCATAAGGATATGAAACCATGCCCCCCATTTCCGATGCCATTTTGAATGCACGCATGCATCGCAGAACATTATCTTTGGCGGCGGTTTCTATGGCCCTTGGAGCCTGTGGCGGAGGCGGCGGCTCAAGCTCCCCGGCAGCGCCTCAAATCCTCGTGCAACCGGCCAGTATTTCGGTTGAAGCAGGCTCGGTGGCCACGTTCCAGGTATCGGTGCAGCATAGCGGGCCTGTCGGTTACCAATGGTTCCGCAATGGCGTAGCCATTCCCGGTGCCAATCGGGCCACCCTGACCGTGCCCGCCGTGTCCTTCAGTGATTCCGGAAATACCTTTTCGGTAACCGTCTCCACGGCTGACGGGACGGCCTCGGCCACTTCCAGCACGGCCACGTTGCTGGTCAAGGACGTTTACGGCGATTGGGTGGAAGGTATTGCCCTGGCGACTGGCGCGCTGGCGCAGCATCCGCACACCGTCGGTTTCAGCAAATCCAACGATCTTTTCATTTCCATACCGCCTTCGTATCCAGCGTCCCCCCCGTACACGTACATCCAGACGCTGACGCGGGCCGCCCCCGATGGCACGCCGGTTCCGCTGCTGGGCGCAGTGCAGAGCCTTGAACTTGGCGACACCTCCCTGAAATACACATCGCTGCGGGTATTGGAGCATTCCGATGGCAATCTGTACGTATCCATCGGCTTCACCACGAGCCACGGACTCGGTAATTTAGAGGCCGCCGGGGGAAAGATTTACAAACTTTCCAAGGATGGAAAGCATAGCGTCATCTATGATTCTAAAGAATCAGACATCGAAATAACGCCCCTCGGCATCACGGAGTGCCCGGATGGACAGATTTGCACCTGGGACATCAAAACACTTGTCCTCTACAAAATTTCCACCAATGGCGTATTGAAAGAATTCTCCCGCCCGTTTTTCGACCCCAAGACCTATTTTTCATTTGGATACCACAATACACTGTTTACGAAAATGTCGCTCACCGCGTCCCATAGCGGCGATATATTTGCAGCCGTTACAACTGACAGGGAGCCTTTCATTTTCAAAATCAGCCCCGATGGAACTGCCGCGCCAGTCAACTTCGGGGACATCGCGGTTTATGCGCTATGCGCATTCAAGGAGCATGTGTACGCCCTGACCATCGGGCCCGACGATCACGGCAGTTGGCCCGATAGGGGTACCACCACCCTCGTTCGCCGCGCACCCGACGGTTCCCTGGAGCGCATTGCCGGAGGCGTCGCCCTTGACCTTGCAACGCTGCCCCCTGGCACCTCCGAGATAGGCTTCGGCCCCTTGCCAGGCCGGTTAAGCCCGAACAGCACCATGCTCGGCGCGACCAGCACAGGACGTATTGCCATGTATATCTCTGACAGCAGAACACGCCAGAACTTCCTGGTCACGCCGCCCGCACTCTGATCCGCCCCCGCCCCCTCCAGGGGGCAATGCCGGCTCCCTGTTCACAGTTGTCCACATTTCGCCGCCATGACGCTACCTACACTCGTGCGTTCCTTCACATGCACCCGGAGCGACCATGAACACGCAGGACATCTGGCACTTCCTCTCCACCCAGGGCACGGAGTTCGGCATCAAGCTGCTCACGGCCATCGCCGCCTGGATCGTGGGACGCTGGCTGATCGCGCTGGCCGTCGGCCTGATGGGCAAGCTGCTGGCGCGCGGCGGCAAGATCGACTCGACGCTGGCGAACTACCTCAAGTCCATCACCTCGGTAGTGCTGAACATCATCCTGATTCTGGCCATCCTGGACATCTTCGGCGTCAAGACCACCTCGTTCGCCGCGCTGCTGGCGGGCGCGGGCCTGGCTATCGGCGCCGCCTGGAGCGGCATGCTGGGCAACTTCGCCGCAGGCTTGTTCATGCAGGTGCTGCGCCCCTACAAGGTAGGCGACTTCATCAGCGCGGGCGGCGTGGTCGGCACCGTGACAGAGCTGGGCCTGTTCGCCACCACTCTGACCACGCCCGACAACGTGATGACCGTGGTGGGCAACGGCAAAATCTTCGGCGACAACATCCAGAACTACAGCGCGCTGCCGGTGCGCCGCGTGGACTGCGTGGCCAAGGTGGCCAACAGCGTGAACCCACTGGACGCCATCGCACGCCTGAAGCCGGTGATCGCCGCCATCCCTAACGTGGCGGCCAGCCCGGCGCCGGACATCGAGATCCTGGAATTCACCCCCGAGGGCCCCAAGCTGTGCGTGCGCCCCTACACGCACACCGACCACTACTGGCAGGTGTATTTCGACACGCACAAGGCCATCGTCGAGACCTTCGGCGCGGCCGGCTACCCCGTGCCCGAAACGCCCATGGCCTACCGCAACACACCGCTGGCCTGACCCACCACACGACACGGCTTGTAACAGCCACTCCCAGCCACCGCCCTACATTGAAGGCATGTTGAACCTACAAAAGGAGTCCCCCGTGCTGAAGACCCGTTACCTGCTTGCCGTGACCACGATGGCATCCGCATTCGCCTTGGGCGGCTGCGCCAGCGCACCGACCCACAACCAGCTGGGTACCGCTGCAGGTGCTGTGGCGGGCGGCGTCGCGGGCCATGTGCTGTTCGGCGGCCCGCTGGGTACCGTGGGCGGTGCCGCAGCGGGCGCGGTGATCGGCAACGAATTGACCAAATCCAAGCGCCGCTAACACCCCCCGGCGCCCCTGTTTTTCGCCCGCCACGCGCGGGCGATATTGTTTCTGGCGGGGCGAAATGGTTACGCCGTTTTACGCCCGGCGCGCCAGGCGCCAAAGATGGCGATCAGCCCCGGCACCAGAATCAAGCCCCAGATGATCTTCTCCAGGTGCTGGCGCACCCAGGGCAGGTTGCCGAAGAAATAGCCTGCGGTACAAATGCCCAGCACCCACACCAGTGCGCCGCCCACGTTATAGGCCGAGAACTTGCCCCGCCCCATGGCTGCCACGCCCGCCACAAAGGGCGCGAAGGTGCGAATGAACGGCATGAAGCGCGCCAGCACGATGGTGATGCCGCCATAGCGTTCGTAGAACCCATGCGCCTGGTCAAACGCCCGCTTGTTGAACCAGCGCGAGTCCTCCCACTGGAACACCTTCGGTCCGAAATAGCGCCCGATGGTGTAGTTGCACTGGTCGCCCAGAATGGCCGCCACCAGCAGGATGGCGCAGGCCAGCGGGAAATTCAGCAACCCTGCGCCGCTGAGCGCGCCCACGATGAACAACAGCGAGTCGCCCGGCAGAAAGGGCATGACCACCACGCCCGTCTCCACAAAAACGATGAGGAACAGCAGCGCGTACACCCAGGCGCCGTAGTTGGCGACAAAGGCCTCGAGGTACTTGTCCACATGCAGGATGAAGTCGATGAGAAAGCTGACGAGTTCCATGAAAAAAGCGGGGTGCGCCCAAGGGCAAAGCGCGCATTATCCGCAGCTCCTAAAATTCCCCGGGTGAATGCAAGCTCCCCCCTCCCTGCTACCGCCGGGCCCGCCCCGCTCCCCCGCCGCCCCATCCGCGACCTGCCCGACGAACTGATCAGCCAGATCGCCGCGGGCGAAGTGGTCGAGCGCCCCGCTTCGGTGGTGCGCGAGCTGGTGGACAACGCGCTGGACTCTGGCGCCACGGCCATTACCGTGCGGCTGCTTGCGGGCGGCGTGCGCCTCATCAGCGTGGAGGATGACGGCTGCGGCATCCCGCAGGACGAGCTGCCGGTGGCCCTGCGCCGCCATGCCACCAGCAAAATCACCAACCTGCACGACCTGGAGACCGTGGCCACCATGGGCTTTCGCGGCGAGGCGCTGGCAGCCATCGCATCGGTGTCGGAAACGGTGCTGCTATCACGCCCGCAGGCGCAGGCCAGCGCTTTCCTGCTCGATGCGCGCAGCGGTGAGATCCGGCCCGCCGCGCGCAGCCACGGCACCACGGTGGAAGTAAAGGAGCTGTTCTTCTCCACCCCGGCACGGCGCAAGTTCCTCAAAAGCGACGCCACCGAACTCGCGCACTGTGTTGAGGCCGTGCGCCGCCACGCGCTGGCACGGCCCGACGTGGGCTTCGCCATCTGGCACGAAGGCAAGCTGGTAGAGCAGTGGCGCGCCACTTTCGTGCCCAGTCAGGCCCGGCCCGGGGAAGGCAGCGTGCAGGACGCGCTGGCACGCCGCCTGGCCGACGTGCTGGGCGAGGACTTCGTCAACCAATCCATGGCCGTACTGCACCGCGCGGGCCCCGTCACCGTGACCGGCCGCGCCGGCCTGCCTGATGCCGCGCGCGCGCGTGCCGACCACCAGTACTGCTACGTGAACGGCCGCTTCGTGCGCGACAAGGTGCTCACGCACGCGGCGCGCAGCGCCTACGAGGACGTGCTGCACGGCCAGAAGCAGCCCGTCTATGCGCTGTACGTGGAGATCGACCCGGCACGCGTGGACGTGAACGTGCACCCGACAAAGATCGAGGTGCGCTTTCGCGACAGCCGCGAGGTGCACCAGGCCGTGCGCCATGCCGTGGAGAACGCGTTGGCCGCCCCGCGCGCGGCGGCGCTGGCAGCCGCCGCCCCGGCTAGCGCACCCGCGCAGACCCCTGCCGGCACAGAGGATTTGCAGCCAAAACAGCCGCTAGCCCAATACTGGCAAGCGCAAGCAGCTATCAAATTCGACGAGCGCCCTGGCCACAAAGTGAGCGACCTACAGGCGCTGTGGCAGCCGGCGCAGCCCACGCAGCCGAGCCCCCTCGCCGAGCCGCCCACGGCCGCGCCCGCCATCGCCTGGGCGTCACCCGCGGCGGCCGCGCCAGCACTGCCCACCGCCGAAGCCCCGGCGTGGCCGTTGGGCCGGGCGGTGGCGCAGATTCACGGGGTCTACATCCTGGCCGAGAACGCGCAGGGCATGGTCGTCGTGGACATGCACGCCGCGCACGAGCGCATCGTCTACGAACGCCTCAAGGCCCAGGCAGAGGGCGGCGCGCGCATCGCCAGCCAGCCCCTGCTGATCCCCGCCACCTTCGCCGCCACGGCGCAGGAAGTAGCGACGGCGGAAGAATGCGCCGAGGTGCTGGCCACGCTGGGCCTGGAGGTTGTGCCTTTCTCCCCCAAGACCCTGGCCGTGCGCGCCGTGCCCACCAGCTTGGCGCACGGCGATGCGGTGGAGCTGGCGCGCAGCGTGCTGGCCGAACTGGCTGCGCACGATGCCACCACCGTGGTGCAGCGCGCACACAATGAAATCCTGGCCACCATGGCCTGCCACGGTGCCGTGCGCGCCAACCGCAAGCTCACGCTGGACGAAATGAACGCCCTGCTGCGCCAGATGGAGACCACCGACCGCAGCGACCAGTGCAACCACGGCCGCCCGACCTGGCGCCAGCTCACAATGAAAGAGCTGGACGCGCTGTTCCTGCGCGGGCGCTGAGAGCCGGCCATGCGCATCCTGCTGGTCGAAGACGACCTCCCCCTGGCCAGCGCCCTGGCCGAATTCCTGGGCGCCAAGGGCTTTGTGTGCGAGTGCGCCGCCAGCCTGCAGGCCGCGCGCGCCCTGTTGCCGCTGGCCCACTGGGGCGCCGTGCTGCTGGACTGGCAGCTGCCCGACGGCGAAGGCCTGACGCTGCTGCCGCTGCTGCGTGCACGCCTGCCCGAAGCCGCCGTGATCGTGCTCACCGCGCGCGACCAGATCACCGACCGCATCCAGGGCCTGGACGCCGGGGCCGACGACTACCTCGTCAAACCCTACGACCCGGACGAGTTGCTGGCGCGCCTGCGCGCCGTGGAGCGCCGGCGCAGCGGCGCCGCCAGCGCCCTGCTGCAGCTGCCCGGCCTGTCGATCGACCTGGGCCGCATGGCCGTGCAGCTCGACGGACAGGCGGTGGAGCTGACCGCCAAGGAATGGGCCGTGCTGCGCGTGCTGGCGCAGCGGCCCGACCGCATTCACCCGCGCGAGAGCCTGCTCGACGCCCTGTACGGCCTGGACGCCGACGCCAGCAGCAACACGCTGGAGGTGTTCATCAGCAACCTGCGCCGCAAGATTGGGCGCGAGCGCATCCAGACCTTGCGCGGTCTGGGCTACAAGCTCAACACCGCCGCCACTGGCACATGAAGCAGCGCAGCCTTTCCTGGTCGCTCACCCGTGCCCTGCTGCCCTGGGTGGCACTGGTGTGGGTGGCCATCAGTTTGGGTGTGGCGTGGTATGTGCAGCGTGAACTGGCCGAGCAGCTCGACGCCGGGCTGGTCGAGAGCGCGGAACGCCTGCTCGACCTGGCGGCACACGATGCACGCAACCACGAGAAGCCCTCCGAACGCGACGGCACGCTGTTCCGGCTGGAGGTGCCTCACAGCAAGCTGCACGGCGCCAAGCACGACGTGCTGCTGTACCAGGTGGTGAACACCGACAACGAGCTGCTGCTGCGCTCGGCCGACGCGCCACGCTACCCTTTGCCGGTGCCCCTGAGCACCGGCTTTCGCGAATATGCCGGCCTGCGCATCTACACCCTGGCCCACCCCAGCCTGCCCATGTACATCCACGCGGGCGACCCGCTGGCGCACCGCCAGGCCACGCGCACACGCACGCTGCTGGGCTTGCTGGTGCCGCTGCTGGTGGTGTTGCCGCTACTGGGCTGGCTGATTCGCACCGTCACCCGCCGGGTGCTCGCGCCCGCCGGACAGATCGCTCGCGAACTGCAGCAGCGCGATGGCAGGCACCTGGCCCCTCTGGCGCCGGCGCAGCCCCTGCCCGCCGAGCTGCAAACCATTGTGGGCAGCGCCAACCACCTGCTGCAGCGCCTGGAAGGCGCGCTGGACACCGAACGCGCCCTGGCCGCCAACGCCGCCCACGAGCTGCGCACCCCCCTGGCCACGGTGCGCCTGCGCCTGCAGACCGCACTGGCCCAGGTGAGCGACGGCCCCGCACGCCAGCGCGTGGCGGAGGCGCTGGACTCGCTCGACCAACTAGGCCGGCGCAGCGAAAAGCTGCTGCAGCTCTCGCGTGCCGAGTCGGGCGCGGCCCTGGCACAGGAGCGCGTGAACCTTGGCAAGCTGGCCGCCGTGGTCGCGCAGGAGTTCTGGTCCGACCCCGCGCTGCTGCAGCGCCTGCACCTGGTACTGCCCGAAAGCGAGGACGTATGGGTGCGCGGCGATTTCGACGCGCTGGCCATCGCACTGCGCAACCTGGTGGAAAACGCCGTGCGCTACGCCCCCAGCGGGCCGGTGACGATCGCGGTGGAGGCGCCTGCCACCTGCAGCGTCAGCGACGAAGGCCCGGGGCTTTCGCCCGAGCGCGCGCACGCGCTACTGCAGCGCCACCAGCGCAACGGCCATGCGCCCCCGGCCTGCAGCACGCCAGCGCATGTGCCCGGCTACGGGCTGGGCCTGTCGATCGTATCGACCATCGTGCAGCGCCAGGGCGGCGCGCTGGCCCTGCAGTCGCCACCGCCCGGCCAGCCCCACGGGCTGCGCGCTGCGTTGCTGCTGCGCGCGGCGGAGCAGCCCACCGCGCCTGGAATTTGAGGTCTTTTAGGCTTCCAGGGCTTACCTGACAAGCGCTAACAGCTCTCTTTTCAATAGCAAATATCAATGCTCGGCATCCGGCGTGCCGTGGCCCGGGAGCGTCCATATGCGGTGCGCGTCCAGCAGCACCCGGGCTTGCGCCTGCTGGGCCTCCAGGGCAGCCGTCTCCGCCGCCAGGCGGGCATCGAGGGCACCGCGCTGGGCCAGCAGCCAGTCGCCCAAGCCACTCTCCCCCAGTGCGTAGGCGCGCGCCTGCAGCGCCGCGCTTTTCTCACTGTAGGCCAGGGCCTGGCGCTGCTGGGCCAGCGTGGCGCGCGCCTGTGCCGCTTCGCCAACCACGCGCCACGCCTCGGCCTCGACGCGCTGGCGTGTGCGCGCCAGCTCCTGCTGCGCCACGTCGGCCTGCGCCAAGGCAGCCTGCGCGTCGGCACGGCGCCCTGCACTGCCCAGGGGCAGCGAGACGTAGACCCCCAGCACATGCTCTTGCCCACCGCGCTCGCGCGTGGCGCGCACGCCCACCGTAGGGTCGGGGGTCCGCTCCAGCTGCATGCGCTCGGCTTGCAGGCGTGTTTGCCCAGCCTGCGCCTCGGCCAGCTCCAGTTCGTGGTTGTCCTCAAGAATGCGCGCAACCCAGGCGGCGGCAGGGTCCTGGCCGTCTGTACCACCCTCTGGCACCTCGGCAGGCCAGGGGGCATCGGCCGGCGGCAGCAGGCTGGCCGGGTCCGGCAAGCCCGGGTAGCGGCGCAGCAGGCTCTGGCGAACGAGCATGGCCTGGGCAGTGGCGCGCGCAGCCTGGGCCTTCACGCGGGCATGCTCTGCCTGGGTGGCAAGCAATTCGAGCGTGGCGGCCTCGCCCAGATCCACCCGGCGCTGCGTGGCGGCCAGGGTGCGCGCCATCAGCGCCTCCTGGGCCTGCAGCAGTTGGTCCGTGCGCGCGGCGCGCAGGGCCTCGAACCAGTCCGCCAGCAGGGTGCGCGCGGCCTCATGCCAGGCGTCGGCCTGGGCAAGCACGGCCACCTGTTCAACGGCTGCGCCCAGTTGGCGGTCGGCCGCCACCTTGCCGGGCCAGCGCATGCCTGTTTCCAGGCCCAGCTCGGTTTCCGCGTAGCGCGTGCCGCCCTGCTCACGGCGCTGGTTGGCACCTGCCTTGGCCACCCAGTCGTGCGGGCCCGCGCGCAGGCGTTCGCCGCGCGCTTGCGCCAGTGCCAGGCCGGCACCGGCAGCGCGCACCTGGGGCAGTTGCACAAGGACTTCCTGCACGGTGGCGGGCGGCGGCAGTACCGCACCGGGCACCTCCTGGGCGCGCGCGCCGCAGGCCAACGAAACGGCGCAGGCCAGCACCGTGAGGCAACGGACCGTGGCGCGTCTCATGACAGGCTCCCAAGGCGGCCAAAGGCCAGCAAGGGGGCGGCCCAGTAGGCAATCTGCGGGGTCGGCAGGGCCTTGCGCAGTGCATCAATGAGTGGCTCCACCTGGGTCTGGACGATGGCCAGCTGCACCAGCACGCGCCGTGCGCGGCCCTGCACCTGCTCCATGGACGAGGCCAGATGGATATGCGCTCCCATGCCCTGCGCCGCCACCAGGGTGAAGCCCGGGGCCATGTGCGGCAGGGTGCGCAGCAGATCCAGCACGTCTTCTTCGAGGGCAGCAGGAACTGCCAGGGTGAGCAGACAGTCGGGGGGGGTCAATGCGGTATCGGCAGTCATGGCGAGACGGCGCCTGCGGCGCGCGGGGAAGGAGAGGAAAGACCAAAGCGGCGGTACAGCAGCGGCAGCAACACCAGCGTGAGGAAGGTGGAACTGACCAGCCCCCCAATCACCACGATGGCCAGCGGGCGCTGAATTTCCGAGCCGGGCCCCGTGGCCAGTAGCAGCGGAATCAGCCCCAGCGCGGTGATGCTGGCCGTCATCAGCACCGGACGCAGGCGGCGCAGCGCACCTTGGCGCACTACTTCGGCCATCGGCATGCCACGTGCGGCCAGCTGGTTGAAGCAGGTAACGAGCACCAGCCCGTTGAGCACGGCAATCCCCATGAGCGCAATGAAGCCGACCGACGCCGGCACCGACAGGTATTCCCCCGTGAGCGCCAGGGCCACGATGCCGCCCACCAGGGCCAGCGGAATGTTGGCGAACACCAGCAACGCCTGGCGCAGGCTACCCAGGGTGGCAAACAGCAAGCCGACGATGAGGGCCAGCGCCACCGGCACCACCATGCCCAGGCGCGCGGCGGCGCGCTGCTGGTTCTCGAACTGACCACCCCAGGCCAGGCTGTAGCCCGGTGGCAGCTTGACCTTCTGGGCCACTGCGGCCTGGGCCTCGGCCACGAAGCCCACCAGGTCGCGGCCACGCACGTTGGCACGCACCACGGCCATGCGCGAGGACTGCTCGCGCTCGATCTTCACCGGCCCGTCGACCACTTCCAGCCGCGCCAGCTGCGACAACGCCACCGCGTCGCCGCCCGGCACGGGCAGGCGCAGCGCGGCAAAGCGTTCCGGCGACATGCGCAGGTCATCGCCACCGCGCACCACCAGGGGCACACGGCGCGCGTCCTGCATGACCACGCCCGCGCGCTGGCCTTCGACCAGCGTGCGCAAGTCGTTTTGCACTTGCTCCACCGACAACCCGAGGCGGCCGAGGGCCTGGCGGTCGAGGGCCACGCGCAGGTACTGCACGCCGTCGTTCTTGGTGGTGAGCACGTCCTCACTCCCTGGCAGGCTCTGCAGCACCTGCACGACTTCTTCAGCCAGGCGCGAAAGCTCTTGCGCCTGGGGCCCAAAGACTTTCACGGCCAAGTCGCCGCGCACGCCCGAAAGCATTTCGGAGGTACGCATCTCGATCGGCTGGGTGAAGCTCAGGTTCACGCCGGGCACCGCCTCGGCTGCGGCGCGAATGGCGTCGATGAGCTCTTCCTTGGTCTTGAAGCGCCATTCGGCGCGCGGCTTGAGCACCAGGAAGCTGTCGGTCTCGTTCAGGCCCATGGGGTCAAGTCCCAACTCGTCCGAGCCCACGCGGGCCACGATGCGCTCGACCTCGGGCACCTGCGCCAGGATGCGGCGCTGCAGCGCCTGGTCCGTCGCGGCGGACTGCTCCAGGTTGATGGAGGGGAGCTTTTCCACCTGCATGATGATGTCGCCCTCGTCCAGCGACGGCATGAACGACTTGCCGATGAACGGAAACAGCGCCAAGGCCCCCGCCAGCGCCAGCACCGCCCCGGCACCCACCACGCGCGGGTGGCGCAGCGCGGCATCGAGCAGCGGGGCATAGCCCGCCTCGAGCTTGCGCACCAGCCACGGGCTGGCATGGTGGCCGGGTGCATGCGGGCGCAGCAGCCACGAGGCGAGCACCGGAATCACCGTGAGCGACAACAGCAGCGATGCCCCCAGCGCAAACACGATGGTCAGCGCCACCGGGCCAAACAGCTTGCCTTCCAGGCCCTGCAGCGTGAGCAGCGGCAGGAACACGATCATGATGATGGCGACGCCCGCGCCCACGGGGGTGGCCACCTCCTGCGTGGCCCGGTACAGCGCGTGCAGGCGCGGCGTACCCGGCTCTACCGGCCGCGCTTCGATGTTTTCGACCACCACCACGGCCGCATCAACCAGCATGCCGATGGCAATGGCCAGGCCGCCCAGCGACATAAGGTTGGCAGACAGCCCCCACTGGCGCATGAGCACGAACGTGGCAAGGGCCGACAGCGGCAGAATGAGCGCCACCACCAGCGCCGCGCGCAGGTTGCCCAGGAACAGCAGCAGCAAGACGAGCACCAGGGCAATGGCTTCGGCAAGCGCCTTGCTGACCGTGCCCACGGCGCGCTCGACCAGGCTGCCACGGTTGTAGAACGGCACGATCTTCATGCCTTCTGGCAGGCTGGCCTCGATCTCCTGCAGGCGCGCCTGCACGTCGTGCACCAGCTGGCGCGCATTCGCACCGCGCAGTCCCAGCACCAGCCCCTGCACGGCCTCGCCCTGGCCGTTCTGCGTGACGCTGCCGTAGCGTGTCAGTGCGCCCAGGCGGACCTCGGCCACATCCCCCACGCGTACGGGCGCCGCTGTGGCCTGCCCATCCTGCGAGCGCACGACAACGGCGCGCAGATCGTCCAGGCTGGTGATGCTGCCGTCGCTGCGCACCAGCAGCGACTCTTCGCCACTGGACAGGCGCCCAGCGCCGTCGTTGCGGTTGTTGGCAGCCAGCGCGTCTTGCAGCTGCTGCAGCGACACGCGCCGCGCCGCCAGCCGGGCCATGTCGGGTGCCACCTCGAAAGTCTGAACCAGTCCACCCAGGGTGTTCACGTCGGCCACCCCGGGGATGCCGCGCAGGCGTGGTCGGATGACGAAATCGAGCAGCTTGCGCCTTTCGGCCAGCGACGCATCGCCCTCAACGGTGAACATGAACATCTCGCCCAACGGGGTGGTGATGGGCGCCAACCCCCCGCTAATGCCCTGGGGCAGATCGCCCATGACACCGGCCAGGCGCTCGCTGACCTGCTGGCGTGCCCAGTAGATGTCGGTGCCGTCGGTAAAGTCCAGCGTGATGTCGGCAATGGCGTATTTGGCCTGCGAGCGCAGCATCGACTGGTGTGGGATGCCCAGCAGTTCCTGCTCGATGGGGGCGACGATGCGTGCCTCAACCTCCGAAGGCGTCATGCCCGGGGCCTTGAGGATGATCTTCACCTGGGTGGTCGAGACGTCCGGGAAGGCGTCAATGGGCAGGTCACGCATCGCCAGCCAGCCCGCGCCCACCAGGCCCAGCGACAGCACCGCGATCAGCAGGCGTTGCGCCAGGGCAAAGGCAATCAGACGTTGCAACATCACGGTGCCGTGCCTTCCTGGCCCAGGCCGAGCCAAGCGCCCTTGAGGGCTGCAATGCCACCCACGGCCACTTCATCGCCCACCTTCAACCCGGAGCGCACAGGCTGCATGGCCTGCTGCCCAGCCCCTTGGGCGGCGCCGTCCAGCACCACCGGCGTGGGCACGAAGCCCTGCGCACTGCGCACGAACACATAGGCCTTGCCATCCTGGCGTACCACGGCTTGCACAGGGACGCTCGGGCCTGTGGGTGCGCCGTTTGCCGCACCTGGCGCGGGCAGCACGGTGGCCTGGACGACCTGCTGCAGGCGCAAGCAGTCCTCGGCCGCCGTGAAGTCCGCACGCACCTGGACCGCCTGGTTGGCACCCAGTACCTGCGGCACGATGGCCGCCAGCCTTGCGGGTGCCTGGCAGCCTTGCAGTGCCAGGGCATCGCCTACGCGCAGGCTGCGGGCTTGTTCGGGCGTGGCCTGCAGCACGATGGCCAGGCGCCCGGAGCGCGCCAGCTTCACCACGGGCATGCCGGCCTCAAGGCGCTGGCCAGGCACGGCGCTGACCTCCAGCACCGTGGCCGGAGCCGTGGCGCGCAGCAACACCTGCGGCTGCAAGCCACCACCTGCCTGCCCGATGGACTGCAGCGCTTGCCGGCGTTCCTGCACGGCCAGCTGGGCCTGCTCATCCTGCGCCCTACTGTCTTGCAACCGCTGCGCGGGAATGATGCCTTCGGCGTGCAACTGCGTATCACGCGCCAGCTTGCTCGCCGTAAGCCGCGCCTGGGACTGCGCCTGCGCCAGCTCGCGCTGCCAGGCAAGCAACTCGGGACTGAGCAAGCGGGCCACGCTCTGGCCCGCCTTCACGCGCTCGCCTGGCGCCACAAGCACCTGCTGCACCACGCCAGCCAACGGCGCACTGAGCAACTCCGTGGCCTGGGGCGGCAGTTCCACCTGCCCTTGGAGCACCAGGCCTGCACTTTGCTGCACAGGCGCTGCGGCAAGTGTGAGCGTACGCACACCTGCGGCCTCGGCCTGCGCGGGGGTCCAGGCAATCAGCGGGGCGCCCTCGGCAGCCATAGCCAAGGTGGCAAGGAAAAAGCAAGAAAGCGCGCGCCAGTCACGGCGCGCGGTGAGAGGGTAGGAAGGCTGCATGGTGAAGAACCCAGTTCGCCACGTTGGCAAACAAACACCAGCCAGTTTAGGCAGCAGACCTGAACAGGAAATGAAGGCACGCATCCCCCCGGGCAGCCGAAACGGATGGGCAAAAAAATGCACCACAAACGTCTGTCATGCCGCAGCACGACACCGCAAAAGCCTCCTTTTTGGTGCGTACAGCACCACAACGTGGCATTTGCGCCGCATTAGTCACCAAAACGGTGCGACGGTTATGCATGAGTACATACGTTTTTGGCATAATTCATTGCTGCACTGCCACATAACTTTTCCTCATCGAAAGCCTTTTTTATGAAGTACGCGTCCGTAGGCCAATTCCTTGAACATGTTGCCCAGCGCAACCCCGGCCAGCCCGAGTTCCTGCAAGCCGTGACCGAGGTCATGGAAAGCCTGTGGCCCTTCATTGAAAAGCACCCCAAGTACGCAGAGCACGGCCTGCTGGAGCGCCTGGTCGAGCCCGAGCGCGCCATCCAGTTCCGCGTGAGCTGGCAGGACGACCACGGCACTGTGCATGTAAACCGCGGTTTCCGCATCCAGCACAGCATGGCCATCGGCCCGTACAAGGGCGGCATCCGCTTCCACCCCTCGGTGAACCAGTCGGTGCTCAAGTTCCTGGCGTTCGAGCAAACCTTCAAGAACGCGCTGACCACGCTGCCCATGGGCGGCGGCAAGGGCGGTTCGGACTTCGACCCCAAGGGCAAGAGCCCGGCCGAAGTCATGCGCTTCTGCCAAGCCTTCGTGACTGAGCTGTTCCGCCACGTGGGCCCGGACACCGACGTGCCCGCCGGCGACATCGGCGTGGGGGGCCGCGAAGTCGGCTACATGGCCGGCATGTACAAGAAGCTGGCCAACAACGCTTCCAGCGTGTTCACCGGCAAGGGCCTGAGCTTCGGCGGCTCGCTGATCCGTCCCGAGGCCACGGGCTACGGTACGGTGTATTTCGCCGACGAAATGCTCAAGACGCGCGGCCAGTCGTTCCAGGGCAAGACGGTGTCCGTGTCCGGCTCGGGCAACGTGGCGCAGTACGCAGTGGAAAAGGCCATGCAACTCGGTGCCAAGGTGGTCACAGTGTCTGACTCGTCGGGCACGGTCTACGACAAGGATGGCTTCACCCCCGAGAAGCTGGCCATCCTGATGGACGTGAAGAACCACCGCTACGGCCGCGTGAACGAATACGCCGAGAAGGTGGGCGCTGAGTTCATCGCCGGCAAGACGCCGTGGCACATCAAGGTGGACGTGGCACTGCCCTGCGCCACGCAGAATGAACTGGACGAAAACGATGCCAAGGTGCTGATCGCCAACGGCGTGCTGTGCGTGGCCGAAGGCGCGAACATGCCCTCGACCATCGAGGCTGCCAAGGCATTTGAAGCCGCTGGCGTGCTCTACGCACCCGGCAAGGCCAGCAACGCCGGTGGCGTGGCCACCTCGGGCCTGGAAATGAGCCAGAACGCCATGCGCCTGTCGTGGACGCGCGACGAAGTGGACGCACGCCTGCTGCAGATCATGCAAGGCATCCACGCCGCCTGCCTGCAGTACGGCAAGCGTGCCGACGGCAGCGTGAGCTACATTGACGGCGCGAACATCGCCGGCTTCGTGAAGGTGGCCGACGCAATGATCGCCCAGGGCGTGATCTGACGCAGCGCAGCCCCGGCCCGCTGCGGCGGCCGGCCGCACCTTAGAACGTTTTTACGTTCGGACAGCCCCGTGCCACGGCCCGGGGCTTTGTTTTTTCCGGCCCCGGCATTCTTTGTTACGCTCGCACGCCTATGTCCGCGCCCGCACCTTCCCCCGCCCTGCCCTGCATCGCCATCGCTGGCCCAACCGCCTGCGGCAAAACGGCGGGCGCCCTGGCCCTGGCGGCGGTGCTGCAGCGGCGCGGCATACGTGCGGAGATCATCAGCGTCGATTCGGCCCTGGTATACCGTGGCATGGACATCGGTACCGCCAAGCCCAGCGCCAGTGAGCGGGCCAGCGTACCGCACCATCTGATCGACATCCGCGACCCCCAGCAGGCCTACAGCGCAGCGGAGTTCGTACAGGACGCGTCGGGGCTCATCGCCGAAATCCGCGCGCGTGACGCACTGCCGCTGCTGGTGGGCGGCACCATGCTGTACTTCAAGGCGCTATTCGATGGCATCGACGACATGCCGCCCGCAGATGCCGCGGTGCGTGCGCGCATCAATGCGCAGGCTGCGCTTGAGGGCTGGCCCGCCCTGCACGCTGAACTGGCGCGCGTGGATCCGGCGACAGCGGCGCGCCTGGCGCCCGGCGACAGCCAGCGCATCCAGCGTGCACTTGAGGTGTGGCAGGTGTCGGGGCGCCCCTTGTCCAGCTTTCATACTCCTAAAAAGGAAGCTGCCAGCGCAGGACCAGAAAGCGTTACAGCCCTTTTTTCCTTAGAACCACAAGACCGTGCCTGGCTGCACACGCGCATCGCCCAGCGCTTTGATGCCATGGTGCAGGCGGGCTTGGTGCAGGAGGTGCAGTCCCTGCATGCGCGCGGTGACCTGCACGCCGACCTGCCCAGCATGCGTTGCGTGGGCTACCGCCAGGTCTGGGAAGCGCTTGATGCCCAGGCTGCCAGCGGCCGACCGCTAGATATGCACGGCCTGCGCGAACGCGGCATCGCCGCCACGCGCCAACTGGCCAAGCGCCAGATCACTTGGCTGCGGAGCATGCCGCAGCGCCGCGCCATCGCCTGCGATGCGCCAGACGCCCTGGCGCAACTGCTGCAGGGCGCGCTGGCGCTGCTGCCGGGCACCTGAGAACGCTCACTCGATGCTCAGACGCCGCGAGGTGTCGTTCACCCGCTTGGGCAGCGTGAGCGTGAGGATGCCGTTGTCGTACCGCGCCTTGGACTGGGCGGCGTCAATATCGGCGGGCAGCTGGAAGCTGCGCGACACCGCGCCGTAGAAGCGCTCCGAACGCAGCACCTTCTCGCCCTCGGTCTTCTGGTCGAGCTGGCGCACCTCGGCACGCAAAGTGACCACACTGCCATCGATCGCGACGTGGATATCTTCCTTCGGCACGCCGGGCACCTCGGCCTGCACGGTAAAACCGCCCTCGGTTTCCTTCACGTCCACCTTGATTTGCGAGGGCGCGGGCAGGCCGTCGCCGTGCAGCGGACGCACGTAGAAACCGGGTGCGAAGTCCTTGAAGAAGTCATCGAACAAGCTGCCGCGGGTCACCAGAGAGTTCATGATCAAGCTCCTTGCAAAAAGGTGGGAAACAGGCCCCGCGCACCATGCGCTGGGCTTGCATTCCAGTATGCGAGCGCGCGGCCAAACTTCAAGCCCCCCCTGCAGGACGATTCCCCCTCTGGGCGCGCACAGCATGCACGCCAATAGAAACGGGGCCGTAGGGCCCCGTTCTTTTGCTATCTACTTGATAGCTTGTAGCGCTTTCTAGAGGCCATTTCCCAGCATAAATCTACCGAAATATGGCAGCTGCCAAGCGCTGGCAGCTATCAAAAAAGTAGCATGCCTTTCACCCCGCGCGGCGGCGCTCGATCCAGGCGATCAACTCGCCCATGATGCCGCGGCGGAAGGCCAGCACGCAGACCACGAAGATCAGGCCGGTGACGATGGTCACGGATTCGCCCAGCGTGTTGAACCAGTCGATGGTGGTCCACTGCGCCAGCAGCGTGCCCAGATCGCCGATCTTGTTCTCCAGCAGCACCACCACGGCAGAGCCGACGAGCGGACCACTGAGCGTGCCCAGACCGCCCACCAGCGTCATCAGCACGACGTGGCCAGAGGCGCTCCAATGCACATCGGACAGCGTGGCGAAGCCCAGCACCAGGGTCTTGAGCGAACCGGCCAGGCCAGCGATGGCCGCAGAGATCACGAACGCCAGCAGCTTGAAGCGGTTGGTGTCGTAGCCCAGCGACGTGGCACGCGGCTCGTTTTCCTTGATGCCCTTGAGCACCTGGCCGAACGGCGAGTGGATGGTGCGCACGATGACCAGGAAGGCGAGCACCACCACGATCAGGCACACGTAGTACATGGCCATGTCGCTGGACAGGTCGATGAGGCCAAACAGCTTGCCGCGCGGCACGCCCTGCAAGCCGTCTTCACCGCCGGTGAACTTGGCCTGCAGCGCCGCAAAGAACAGCATCTGTGCCAGCGCCAGCGTGATCATGGTGGCGTAAATGCCCTGGCGCCGGATGGTGAACCAGCCCATCACGAGGCCGAGCAAAGCACCCGTGAGCAGGCCGGCGAGCAGGCCCAGCTCGGGCGTGGTGCCCCAGACCTTGACCGCATGGCCAGTCACGTAGGCCGCGCCACCCAGGAAGGCCGCGTGGCCAAAGGACAGCAGGCCGGTATAGCCAAGCAGCAGGTTGAAGGCCGAGGCGAACAGTGCGAAGCACAGCAGCTTCATCACGAACACCGGGTAGGCGCCCAGCAGCGGCGCCGCGATCAGGCCCAGCAGCAGCAGGCCATAGCCGATAGGAGCGAATTTTTTCGAGTTCATGCGTTGGGCCCCTTGCTCACTTCTCTTTGCCGAACAGGCCTGCGGGGCGGATCAGGAGGACGATGGCCATGATGACGAACACCACGGTGGAAGAGGCCTCGGGATAGAAGACCTTGGTGAAGCCTTCGACCACACCCAGGCCGAGGCCGGTGAGGATGGAGCCCATGATGGAGCCCATGCCCCCGATCACCACCACGGCGAAGACCACGATGATGAGGTTCTGCCCCATCAGCGGCGTGACCTGGTACACCGGTGCCGCAAGCACGCCGGCGAAGGCCGCCAGCGCCGCGCCGAAGGCATAGGTGAGCGTGATCATCACCGGCACATTGACGCCGAAGGCCTCGACCAGGCGCGGGTTCTCGGTGCCGGCACGCAGGTAGGCGCCGAGCTTGGTCTTCTCGATCACGTACCAGGTGGCCACGCACACGGCGAGCGACGCCACGACGACCCAGGCACGGTAGTTGGGCAGGATCATGAAGCCGAGGTTGGTCGCGCCTTCGAGCAGCTCGGGCGTGTCGTAGCCCAGGCCAGAGACGCCGTAGATGGAGCGGAACACGCCCTCGATCAGCAGCGTCAGGCCCAGCGTCAGCAGCAGGCCGTAGAGGTGGTCGAGCTTGTAGATCCAACGCAGCAGCAGGCGCTCGATCACCACCCCGAAGACCCCCACCACCAGCGGCGCGGCCACCAGCATGACCCAGTAGTTGACGCCCAGATAGCTCATGCCCATCCAGGTCAGCAGGGCCCCGAGCATGAACAACGCGCCGTGGGCGAAGTTGATCACGTTGAGCAGGCCGAAGATCACCGCCAGCCCGAGGCTGAGGATGGCATAGAACGAGCCATTGACCAGCCCCAGCAGGAGCTGGCTCAGCATGGCTGGCATGGATACACCGAAGATTTCCATGGGTGCAGGAGACGCAATAAGGGGTGGGGATCGGTTCGGGTCAGCAGCGCATCACTTCCACAGCGCGCACTTGCTTTCGGCCTTGGCGGTGAAGACGTCGTCGCCGGACAGCTTCTTCACGATCTTGTAGTAATCCCAGGTGCCCTTCGACTCCTTGGGCTGCTTGACCTGGACCAGGTACATGTCGTGGATGTAGCTGCCATCGGCGCGGATCTGGCCCTTGGCGAAGAAGTCGTCCATCTTCATGCCGCGCCAGGTTTCCATGACCTTGTCGGCATCGGTGGTGCCGGCGGCCTGCACGGCCTTGAGGTAGTTCATGGTGGCCGAGTAGTCGGCGGCCTGGATCTCGGTCGGACGGCGCTGGGTCTTCTTCATGTACGCGTCGGCGAACTTGCGCGAGGCGGCGTCCATATCCCAGTACCAGCTGGTGACGAACTGCATGCCGGCGGTGTTCTTCAGGCCCAGGCTGTGGATGTCGCTGTAGAAGACCAGCAGCGGTGCGATCTTCATCGTCTTGTCGATGCCGAACTCCTTGGCCGCCTTGATGGTGTTGATGGTGTCGCCGCCCGCATTGGCCAGCGCCAGCACCTGGGCCTTGGAGTTCTGCGCCTGCAGCAGGAACGAGGAGAAGTCCGACGCATTCAGCGGGTGGCGCACCGCGCTCGCCACCGTGCCGCCCTTGGCCTTGACGACGGCGGACGCATCCGCCTCCATGGCGTGGCCGAAGGCATAGTCTGCGGTGAGGAAGAACCAGCTCTTGCCGCCGCCATCGACGATGGCACCCGCCGCGCCCTTGGACAGCGCCACGGTGTCATAGGCGTAGTGCACGGTGTAGGGGGTGCACGCCTCGTTGGTCAGGGCAGAGCTGCCCGCGCCGTTGTTGATCATCACGCGCTTCTTCTCCTCGGCGACCTTGGCCAGCGCCAGGGCAACGCCGGAGTTGGTGCCGCTGAAGATCATCGTCAGGTTCTGCGTGTCGATCCACTCGCGCGCCTTGCTGGCGGCGATGTCGGCCTTGTTCTGGTGGTCCACGGTAAGCAGCTCGATGGGCTTGCCCAGCACCTTGCCGCCGAAGTCGTCGATGGCCATCTGGATGGCGGTGGCACCGCCCTTGCCTTCGAGGTCGGCGTACAGGCTCGACAGGTCGGAGATGTAGCCGATCTTGACCTTGTCCTGCGCGTGCGCGGCGCCGGCCAGCAGGCCGGCCGAACCGAGCAGCAGCGCCAGCGCGGTGAATTTTGCTTGCTTCATGTCATGTCTCCTGAAGGGTGGTTGGCACGGGCTCACTTCCACAGCGCGCACTTGCTCTCGGCCTTGGTGGTGAACACCTCATCGCCGGGCAGCTTGGCGACGACCTTGTAGTAGTCCCAGGGCTCTTTGGACTCGGACTGGGCCTTCACCTGCATCAGGTACATGTCGTGCACGAAGCGGCCGTCGGCGCGGATCTGGCCCTTGGCGTAGAAGTCGTTGATCGGCGTGGACTTGAGCTTGGCCATGACCTTGTCGGCGTCGGTGGTGCCGGCGGCCTGCACGGCCTTGAGGTAGTTCATGGTGGCGGAGTAGTCGGCCGCGTGGATGTCGGTGGGCATGCGCTTGGTCTTGGCGAAGAATTTCTTGCCGAACGCGCGCGTCTGGTCGTTCAGGTTCCAGTCCCAGCTCGTGGTGAGCAGCAGGCCTTCGGTGTTGCGCAGGCCCAGGCTGTGGATGTCGGTCAGGAACACCAGCAGGCCGGCCATCTTCATGCTCTTGTTGATGCCGAATTCCTTGGCCGCCTTGATGGCGTTGATGGTGTCGCCGCCCGCGTTGGCCAGGCCCAGGATCTGCGCCTTGGAATTCTGCGCCTGCAGCAGGAACGAGGAGAAGTCGGAGGCGTTCAGCGGGTGCTTGACGCTGCCCAGCACCTTGCCGCCCGCGGCGGTGACGACCTTGGTGGTGTCGTCCTGCAGCGCCTGGCCGAAGGCATAGTCTGCGGTGAGGAAGAACCAGTCCTTGCCGCCCTGCTTGACCACCGCGCCGCCGGTGCCCTTGGCCAGCGCCACGGTGTCGTAGGCGTAGTGCACGGTATAGGGCGTGCACTGCTCGTTGGTCAGCGCGGAGGAACCTGCGCCGCTGTTGAAGTACACGCGCTTCTTCTCCTCGGCGATCTTGGCCATGGCCAGGGCCGTGCCGGAGTTGGTGCCGCCGAACAGCATGGTCAGGCCCTGCGTATCGATCCACTCGCGCGCCTTGCTGGCGGCGATGTCGGCCTTGTTCTGGTGGTCGGCCGAGAGCAGCTCGATGGGCTTGCCCAGCACCTTGCCGCCGAAGTCGTCGATGGCCATCTGGATGGCGACAGCGCCGTTCTTGCCTTCCACGTCGGCATACAGGCTCGACATGTCGGTGATCAGGCCGATCTTGACCTTGTCCTGCGCGTGGGCAGCCGACATGGCCAGGCCCGCTGCGCCCATCAGGGCGGCCAGGGTTTTGAGGGTGGGATGCATAGCTGTCTCCTTGTCGTTTGAAAAAAAGGCTGTCTTTTCAGACACCCAGCAATTGGTTGAGCACCGGCATCTTGGCCTGCAGTTCGCTGGCACCGAAGTGCTCCACCATGCGGCCGTGCTCCATGACGTAGAAGCGGTCCGCCAGCGGCGCGGCGAAGCGGAAGTTTTGCTCCACCATGACCACGGTGTAGCCCTGCTGGCGCAGCGTGGTGATCATGCGCGCCAGCGCCTGCACGATGACCGGCGCCAGGCCTTCGGAAATTTCATCAAGCAGCAGCAGCTTGGCGCCGGTGCGCAGGATGCGCGCCACCGCCAGCATCTGCTGCTCGCCGCCCGACAGGCGCGTGCCCTGGCTGTTCTTGCGCTCGGCCAGGTTGGGGAACATGGCGTAGATCTGCTCCAGCGTCATGCCGGCGTGGCCGGTCTTGAGCTGCGGCGGCAGGAGCAGGTTTTCCTCGCACGACAGGCTGGAGAAAATGCCGCGCTCCTCGGGGCAATAGCCCACGCCCAGGTGGGCGATGCGGTGCGTGGGCAACCCGATGGTTTCGCGCCCGTTGATGCGGATCGAGCCCTTGCGCGCGCCGGTCAGGCCCATGATGGCTCGCATGGTGGACGTACGGCCCGCGCCATTGCGGCCCAGCAGCGTCACCACCTCGCCCGGCTGCACCACCAGGTCGACGCCGTGCAGCACGTGCGATTCGCCGTACCAGGCCTGCAGGCCCTTGATTTCGAGTGCGGGTGCCGCCATGTCAGTGCGCTCCCTGCAGTTGACCGTCCGTCGTGCCCATGTAGGCTTCCATCACTTGGGGGTTGTTCGAGACTTCCTCGTAGGCGCCCTCGGCCAGCACAGCGCCGCGCTGCAGCACCGTGATGCGGTCGGCGATGGTCGAGATCACCTTCATGTTGTGTTCCACCATCAGGATGGTGCGGCCGGCCGACACCTTCTTGATGAGCTGCGTGACGCGGTCCACGTCCTCGTGGCCCATGCCCTGCGTCGGCTCGTCCAGCAACATCAGCTCGGGCTCCATCGCCAGCGTGGTGGCGATCTCCAGCGCGCGCTTGCGGCCGTAGGGCAGGTTCACGGTGACTTCGTCGGCCAGCGACTCCAGCCCGACCTCGGCCAGCAGTTGCATGGCGCGGCCGTTGAGCTGGTCGAGCGACTTCTCGCTGCGCCAGAAATGGAACGAGGTACCAAGCCTGCGCTGCAGGCCCAGGCGCACGTTCTCCATCAGCGTCAGGTGCGGGAAGACGGCGGAGATCTGGAACGAGCGGATCACGCCGCGGCGCGCGATCTGCGCGGGCTGCTCACGGGTGATGTCCTGTCCGTTGAAACGGATGGTGCCCGAGGTGGGCTCCAAGAACTTGGTGAGCAGGTTGAAACAGGTGGTCTTGCCTGCGCCATTGGGCCCGATCAAGGCGTGGATGGAGCCCCGGCGCACGCTCAGGTTTACATCGCTGACGGCGGTAAAGCCCTTGAATTCCTTGGTCAGGCGGGAGGTTTCGAGAATGACGTCACTCATTGCGCTGAAGGCTTTTCCTTGAATGCTGCACGGCGCACCCGCGCGCCAGAATGGCGCAGCCTTGGTGCTGTACGGCATCGTATGCGGCCCCGGGGGCGCGACAAATGGGAGAAATGCCTATGTATAAACGCCTATCGCGACAACCCGCAGAGGCGCAGGCATTCAGCAGGAAAAATCGCTCAAACCCTTGTACAGCAAGCGCAAGCAGCTCTCGATTGAATAGCAAACGAAACCGCGAAAGGTGCGCTTACTGCAGGGTTTCCTTGGCTGCGTCGGGAAGGGGCAAGGGAAGGACAGCAATGCCTTCGTCGAGCAACTGGGCCGTTTCCTGCAGGCTGGCCTGGCCCCGGATGGCGCGCTGCGCCGCTTCGCCGTAGTGCATGCGGCGCGCCTCGTCGGCGAACCGTGCGCCCACGTCCTCGGTCTCGGCCATGATCCTGCGCGCGGCGTGCAGCCAGGCCGCTTGCAGCGCCGCGCCAGGAGCGCCCGGCGACGTAGGGGCGTCTTCTGCAGAAGGGGGTGCCGCCGGCGCCCTGGCGCCCAGGTTCAGACGGGGCGCGCTGAGGGCCTTGCGCACCTCATGGGTGCCGCACACGGGGCACTCAAGCAAGCCTTGCTGCAGCTGGGCCTGGAAATCTTCCTCGCCGGCGAACCAGCCCTCGAAGACATGCCCCTCGCCACAATGCAGGTTCAGCACCTTCATGGCGCTCAGCGGCGGCGGCGTACCAGGTAGCGGAAGACAAAGCCCGGGAAGGCGAAGGTCGCGAACAGGGTCGCGGTGACGGCATAGAACTCCCAGCCCTGGGGCGCAATCTGCCCGGCGCGCCGCTCCAGCAGCAAGGCTAGCGCACCCACGATGAAGTACAGCAGCACCAGTTCACCCAGGCGCGCCACCAGGGGCTTGGCAGGCTGGGCCAGGGGGCCGACCAGCAGCCAGCGCCGGCTGACGAAGGGAAGGTTGGCCGCCACGAAGGCAACCAGAATCACGAGCCAGACAGAGGCCGACTGCGACATGCCGATGCGTCAGGAAGCCAGCGCGCGCACGACGGCGTCCGCGCACAGGGCCATCAGGCCGCCGGGCAGCAGGCCCAGCACCAGGACCAGGGCACCGTTGGCAACCAGGGTCAGGCGCACGTCGGCAGGTGCCGACACGCGCGAGGCCGTCAGCGGCTTGTCGAAGTACATGACCTTCACCACGCGCAGGTAGTAGAACGCGCCAATCAGGGACATGATCACGGCGAACACAGCCAGTGCGATATGGAAGCCGCTGCCCGAAGCGACCAGCGCCTGCAGGACCGCCAGCTTGGCGTAGAAGCCCACCAGCGGCGGAATGCCCGCCAGGGAGAACAGGCACACGGCCATGACACCCGCGTACAGCGGGCTGCGCTGGTTCAGGCCGGCGAAATCGGCGATTTCCTCGCTCTCGAAGCCTTCGCGGGCCAGCAGCACGATGACGCCGAAGGCGGGCAGCGCGGTCAGCACGTAGGTGACGACGTAGAACATGGCGGAGCTGTAGGCGTTCTCGGCCGCCGTGGCGTCCACCGTGCCGTTGACCACGCCCGACATCAGGCCCAGCAGCATGAAGCCCATGTGCGAGATGGTCGAGTAGGCCAGCATGCGCTTGAGGTTGGTCTGCATCACGCCGATGATGTTGCCCACGAACAGCGAGCCGATGGCGAGCACGGCCAGCATCTGCTGCCAGTCGATCGCCAGGGGCAGCAAGCCGTCCACCAAGAGCCGCATGGCAATGGCGAACGCCGCCAGCTTGGGCGCGCCGCCGATGATCAGTGTCACCGCGGTCGGAGCGCCGTGGTATACGTCGGGAATCCACATGTGGAAGGGCACGGCACCCATCTTGAACGCCAGGCCGGCGACGATGAAGACCAGGCCGAACACCAGCACCTGATGGCGGATCTGGCCCGCGTTGATGGCCTTGAACACTTCGCCGATATCCAGCGAGCCGGTGGCGCCATACAGCATCGACATGCCATACAGCAGGAAGCCGCTGGCCATCGCGCCGAGCACGAAGTACTTCATCGCGGCTTCGACCGAGCCTTCGTGGTCGCGGCGCAGCGCCACCAGGGCATAGCTCGACAGCGTGAGCAATTCCAGGCCGAGGTAAATCACTAGGAAGTTGTTCGCCGAGATCATGACGAACATGCCCAGCAGCGCGAAGATCGACAGCGTGAACAGTTCGCCGCCGCGCTCCAGCATGCTGCGGTCGGCGGCGTAGGGGCGGCCATAGACCAGGGTGACCATCATGGCGACGGCCGCGAAGCACTTGAGCCAGTTGCCCATGGCATCGGACACGACCATGTTGCCCCAGCCATAGAAGGTATTGCCGCTGGCGGCGTACATGCCTTCCAGCACCGCGACCACACCCATGGTCAGCAAGGTGAGCACATAGGTCGCGGTGCGGCGGGTACTCGAAACACCCAGGTCCACCAGGGCGATCACGCAGCCCATGACCAGAAGAACGATCTCGGGGTAAACCGCCAGCCAGCTGATGTTGTCAATCATCTCGAATCTCTCAGTTCAGTCTGGTCAGTGGAGCTTGGTCTGGGCCACATGCTTGAGCAGTTCGGCCACGGACGCATCCATCACGTCGGTGAAGGGGCGCGGGTACAAGCCCATGTAGAGCACGGCGATGGCCAGCAGGGCCAGCACCAGGAATTCACGGTTGCAGATGTCCTTCAGCGCCTTGACGTCGTCGTTGGCCACGGCGCCCAGGTAGACGCGCTTGAACATCCAGAGGCTGTAGGCGGCGCCGAAGATGAGCGCGGTGGCGGCACCCAGGCCGATCCAGAAGTTGAACTTCACGGCGGCCAGGATCACCATCCATTCGCCCACGAAGCCTGCCGTGCCGGGAAGGCCGCAATTGGCCATGAAGAACAGCAGGGCGAACGCGGCGAACTTGGGCATGGTGTTGACCACACCACCGTAGGCGGCGATCTCGCGCGAGTGCACGCGGTCGTACAGCACGCCGATGGACAGGAACATGGCGCCCGACACGAAGCCGTGGGCGATCATCTGCACGATGCCGCCCGACACGCCGAGGTCGTTGAAGACGAAGAAGCCCAGCGTGACGAAGCCCATGTGCGCCACGGACGAATACGCCACCAGCTTCTTCATGTCCTTCTGCACCATGGCCACCAGGCCCACATAGATCACGGCGATCAGCGACAGGGCGATGATGAGCCAGGCCCATTCCCGTGCGGCATCGGGCGCGATGGGCATGGAGAAGCGCAGGAAACCGTAGGCGCCCAGCTTCAGCATGATGGCGGCCAGCACGGCGGAACCGCCGGTGGGCGCCTCGACGTGCACGTCGGGGAGCCAGGTGTGGACGGGCCACATCGGCACCTTCACCGCGAAGGCCGCGAAGAAGGCGAAGAACACCAGGGTCTGCGCGGTGCGCGACAGCGGCAACTGGTGCCAGGTGAGGATGTCGAAACTGCCGCCTGCCTGGTTGTACAGGTAGATGATGGCGACCAGCGTGAGCAGCGAGCCCAGCAGCGTGTACAGGAAGAACTTGAACGCCGCGTAGATCTTGTTGGGGCCGCCCCAGATGCCGATGATCAGGTACATCGGGATCAGCGTGGCCTCGAAGAACACGTAGAACAGCAGGCCGTCGAGCGCGCTGAACACGCCGATCATCAGCCCGGACAGGATCAGGAAGGCCCCCATGTACTGGTTGACCCGCTCCGTGATCGACTGCCACGAGGCGATGACCACGATCACCGTGATGAAGGCCGTCAGCGGCACGAACCAGAAGGACAGGCCGTCCACGCCGAGGTGGTAGTTGACGTTGAAGCGGCCGATCCAGGGCGCCTTCTCGACGAACTGCATCGCAGCGGTGCCGAGCTGGAACCCTTCGTACAGCGGAACCGTGACCGCCAGGCCGGCCAGCGCTCCGATCAGCGCCAGCCAGCGCACGGCGCCTGCCTGCTGCTCGCGCCCGAGCAGCAGAAGCAAGGTGCCGAAGGCAATCGGCGTCCAAATGGCAAGACTCAACAAACCCATTTTTATAGTGCTCCTACTTGTTGAGCCACACGAAGTACGTCATGAGCCCGAACACACCCAGAATCATGACCAGCGCGTAATGGAAGATATAGCCCGACTGCACCCAGCGGACGATGCCGGCAAACCAACCGACCAGCTTCCAGGAGCCATTCACCACGGCACCGTCGATGATGGCTTGATCGCCCCCCTTCCACAGACCCACACCCAAAGCACGGGCACTGCGGGCGATGATGTTCTCGTTGATCCAGTCGAGGTAGTACTTGTTTTCCAGCAATGTATAGATCGGCTGGGCCGCGCGCTTGATCGCTGCCGGAAGTGCCGGATTCACCATGTACATGTAGTAAGCCGCTACCACGCCAGCCAAGGCAAGCCAGAAAGGTGCCGTCTGCAAACCGTGCAGCGCCATGGCCACCGGACCATGGAAGGCCTGGGCCAGCTCTGCCATCGCGTGGTGCTTGGCGGCATCGACAAAAATCACATCCTTGAAGAAGTCCCCAAACAGCATCGGCTGGATAAACAGGAAACCGACAACCACCGAGGGGATGGCCAACAGCACCAGGGGAACCGTCACCACCCAGGGAGACTCGTGCGGCTTGTCATCGTGACCATGACCGTGGTGGTGATCGTCATGCGCGTGGTGGTGTGCGTCAGGGTTCTGGTCGTAGCGCTCCTTGCCATGGAAGACCAGGAAATACATGCGGAACGAATAGAACGCCGTGATAAATACGCCAGCCAGTACAGCAAAGTGCGCGAAGCCTGCAGCGGGGAGATGGCTCTCATGGACGGCTTCGATGATGCTGTCCTTGGAATAGAAACCGGAGAACAGGGGTGTACCAATCAACGCCAGAGAGCCGAGCAGCGATGTGATCCAGGTGATAGGCATGTACTTGCGTACGCCCCCCATCCAACGGATGTCCTGGTTATGGTGCATGCCCATGATGACCGAGCCCGCACCGAGGAACAGCAGCGCCTTGAAGAAGGCATGCGTCATCAGGTGGAATACGGCAACAGAGTAGGCAGAAGCGCCCAGTGCCACGGTCATATAGCCGAGCTGCGACAGCGTGGAATACGCCACCACGCGCTTGATGTCGTTTTGGATGATGCCGAGGAAGCCCATGAACAGCGCCGTAATGGCACCAATCACGAGGATGAAGTTCAGGGCGGTATCAGACAACTCGAACAGCGGCGACATGCGCGAGACCATGAAGATGCCTGCCGTCACCATGGTGGCGGCGTGGATCAACGCGGAGATGGGCGTGGGACCCTCCATCGAATCAGGCAGCCACACGTGCAGCGGAAACTGTGCCGACTTGCCCATGGCACCGATGAACAGACAGATGCAGATCACGGTGATCAACATCCAGTCGGTGCCGGGGAAGCCCAGGCCGCCCAGCTCAGCCGACTTGGCGAAAATTTCGCCGTAATTCAGCGTACCTGCGTAAGCCGCGATCAAGCCAATGCCGAGGATGAAACCAAAGTCACCGACGCGGTTGACCAAGAAGGCCTTCATGTTGGCAAAAATAGCTGTCGGCTTGTTGAACCAGAAGCCGATGAGCAAGTACGACACCAAGCCCACAGCCTCCCAACCGAAGAACAATTGCAGCAGGTTATTGCTCATGACCAGCATGAGCATGGAGAACGTGAACAGCGAGATGTAAGAGAAGAAGCGGTTGTAGCCGTCATCCTCTTCCATATAGCCAATGGTGTAGATGTGCACCATCAACGACACAAAGGTCACCACGACCATCATCATGGCCGTCAGGCTGTCCACCAGGAAGCCGACTTCCATCTTCAGGCCGCCAACCACCATCCAGGTGTAGATGGTCTCGTTGAAGCGTGCACCATGCACCGCCACGCTGTACAAGGTCAGCGCTGACAGGACGAATGCCACGAACACCCCGAGAATGGTGAGTGTGTGCGCCAAGCGGCGGCCAATCCAGTTGCCGCCAAATGCGGTGCCGAAGAGACCGGCCAAGGCAGAGCCTGCCAACGGTGCCAAGGGCACCGCAAGCAGTGTCGAAGCAGAAAGGGTTTGACTCATTTCTTCAGAACCTTGCGATGAACCGGGGCTCAACCCTTGAGGGTGTTGAGGTCTTCGGCGTTGATGCTGGTCTTATTGCGGAACAACAGCACCAGGATGGCCAGGCCGATGGCAGACTCAGCAGCCGCCACAGTGAGGATGAAGAACACGAACACTTGGCCGTGCATGTCTCCGAGGTAGCTGGAGAAGGCAACGAAGTTCATGTTGACGGCCAGCAGCATCAGCTCGATGGCCATGAGCAGGACGATCAGGTTCTTGCGGTTAAGAAAGATACCGACGACGGCGATGGCGAACAGCATCGCACCCAACGTCAGGTAGTGGCCCAGGGTCAACGTCATGCTTTCTTCTCCTCTGCTTCGGCGGCCATCACAGGCTCAGCCTTGCGGGTGACTGCCATCTTGACCAGTTCGACGCGATCCTGAGCGCGTGCGCGCAACTGCATGGTGGCTTCGACAGTCTTGGTGTCCTTGCGCTTGCGCAGCGTCAGTGCGATAGCTGCAACCATGGCCACCAACAGAATCACGGCTGCGATTTCGACCGGGTACAGGTACTGCGTGTAGAGGAGCTTGCCCAACACCTTGGTGTTCGAATGGGGGACGACCTGACCTGCTGCATCGACCACCGCAGTCATGGCCTTGGGCTCATCAATACCGCGGAAGCCGCCCATCAGCACCAATGCCATCTCGAAGGCAATGATGGCGCCGATCAAAGCGGCCAGAGGGAAATGCTTCCAAAAGCCCTGGCGCACGGTATCGATGCGGATGTCCAGCATCATCACCACGAACAGGAACAGCACCATCACCGCTCCCAAATAAACCAGCACCAGCGTGATGCCCAGGAACTCAGCCTTGAGCAACAGCCAGATGCCGGCCGCTTGCGAAAAGGCCAGGATAAGGTTGAGCACCGCATGCACCGGGTTGCGCGCGGTTATGACACGGAAGGCGGCGAACAGCAGCACGACCGAGAAGAGATAGAAAAAACCAGTTTTGGCGTCCATGAATTTCTCGCAGTGGTTCAGGCACAGCCTCAGCGGTACTTGGCATCCGCAGCCTTGGCCGCAGCGATTTGAGGTTCGTAGCGGTCACCAACAGCCAGGAGCATGTCCTTGGTGAAGTACAGATCACCGCGCTTCTCGCCGTGGTACTCGAAGATTTGCGTTTCCACGATCGAGTCCACAGGACAACTTTCTTCACAGAAACCGCAGAAAATGCACTTCGTCAGGTCGATGTCATAGCGCGTGGTGCGGCGCGACCCATCGGCGCGAACGTCGGATTCGATAGTGATGGCCATCGCCGGGCAAACGGCCTCACAGAGCTTGCACGCAATGCAGCGCTCCTCGCCGTTATCGTAGCGACGCAACGCGTGCAGCCCCCGAAAACGCGGCGACAGCGGCGTCTTCTCCTCGGGGTAATACACGGTGACCTTGCGCGCGAAGGTGTAGCGTCCCGTCAGGGCCATGCCCTTGGCGAGCTCCCAGAGCATGAAGCTCTTAAAGAAGTCCTTGATCGAGAAGGACGTTGCAACAGCAGCAGACATTCTTCTTCCCCGCTTATTTCCAGATGTTCCACGGCGAGTGCAGCCAAGCACCCACGATGAGCAGCCACACCAGCGTGACTGGGATGAAGATCTTCCAGCCCAGGCGCATGATCTGGTCATAGCGGTAGCGAGGGAAGGTCGCACGGATCCAGATAAACATGGAAACCACGAGGAAAGTCTTTGCCGCCAGCCAAATCCAGCCGGGGATGAAGGACAAGGCCTCAAACGGGGGCAACCAACCGCCAAGGAACATCAACACGGCCAGGATGGAGACGAGCCACATTGCCGCGTACTCGGCCAAGAAGAAAATGGCGAAGCCCATCCCCGAATACTCAACCATGTGGCCAGCCACAATCTCGGCCTCACCCTCGACCACGTCAAACGGGTGGCGGTTGGTTTCAGCGACACTCGAAATCAGGTAGACCACAAAAATCGGCAGCAGTGGCAACCAGTTCCATGCGACGAACGTTCCGGCGAACATGCCGTTGAACGCGGAGCCCTTGGCTTGAGCCAGCACAATCTCCGTCAGGTTCATGCTGCCTGAGACCATGATGACCACCAGGAAACAGAAGCCCATGGCGATTTCATAACTCACCATTTGCGCGGAAGCGCGCAACGCGCCCAAGAAAGCGTACTTCGAGTTAGACGCCCAGCCCGCAATGATCACGCCATAGACTTCAATGGAAGTGATGGCGATGATGAGCAACAGTCCGGCATTGACATTTGCCAACGCGACATCTGGGCCGAACGGAATAGCCACCCAAGCAGCCAGCGCCGGCATGATGGCCATCACAGGGCCCAGGAAAAACAAACCCTTGCTGGCAGCGGTCGGCTCAATGATTTCCTTGGTCAGGAGTTTCAAGCCATCAGCAATCGGTTGCAGCAAGCCCATTGGACCGACACGGTTCGGGCCCACACGCACCTGCATGAAACCGAGCAGCTTGCGCTCCCACAGGGTCAGATAAGCCACAGCCCCCATGAGTGGCGCGAGGATGCAAACGATCTTGATCAGAATCCACAGCACGGGCCAAGCCACGCCCATCCACCAAGGCTGGGCAATGAGGTTCAGGCCTCCGTTGTACAGCGCGTCGATCATGCAGCGGCCCCTTCACGTGCCTCGCGGGCGTCAGCGGTCAGTTGCAGCGCGGGCGCACGGCGCACCAAGCTGTCCAGTTGATAAATGCTCGCAGCCACGGGTGCCTCAGCAGGGCCACGGGCAACGACGATAGGAGCCTGGGTGGCATTGCTTAGTTGGTCAGCCGACAGGCTGCCCAAACCGCCAGTAACCTGTGCCAATACTTCCTGCGAGGACTCAAACGCCACACCGGGAACACCCATCAGATCGGCCAATACGCGCAGCACCTTCCACGCGGGGCGGGTTTCACCCAGAGGCCGCACCACGGCGTGGAAGCTCTGAATGAGACCCTGGGCATTCACAAAGCTACCGGACGTTTCGGTGAAAGGAGCGATCGGCAGCAACACATCGCTGAATGCCAAATTGGTCTTGAATGGACTGAGCGTGACCACCATGTCCACTTCTGCCAGCCCCTCTGCTGTGCGTGCACCAGCGGCAGAATCAAATTCCGGCTCTGTATTCAACAGCAGCGCAGCCTTGAGCCCTCCGGCAAGCATCTGTTGCGCGTTGAGGCCACCATGGCGCGGTTGCGCTCCAGCCAGCTGTGCACCAACCGTGTTGGCGGCTTCTGTCAGATACCCGAATGCGGCACCCGTTTGCTGGCCAATCCACTGAACCAAGGCCAACAGACTGGACGCCTGCGCATGGTGGGCGGCAGCGTTACCCAGCAGAACCGCCTTGCGTTCCCCGCCAAGCAACGCCCGTGCGATCGCCAAAGCTTCGCCATTGGGTTGTCCCTGGGCCGGTGCTGCAACACCTTTCTCCTGCGCAACAGCAGCGGCAACGTCAGCCAACGCCTGGGTCCAATCGGCGGGCGCCACTACCGAATGCACTGCCGGCATGGCCCAATCGTAGGCCTGGGCATTGATCGCAAACACCTTCGCACCCTTGCGGGCGGACTGGCGGACGCGCTGCGCAAACAACGGGTGGTCCTTGCGCAGGTTCGAACCCAACACCAGAACCGATTGGAGCTCAGACAAGGCTGCGATGGGCAAACCAAGCCAGCGCACGCCCTCAAACGCCGGAAACTCGGCATTGCGCAGGCGGTAATCGATGTTGTCGCTACCGACGCCGCGCACCAGTGCGCTGGCCAGGTACAGCTCTTCCAGCGTGCTGTGTGGGCTCACCAGCGCACCGATGGCGCCTGCGCCATGCTTGTCACGCACACACTTCAAGCCGTTGGCGACGTATTCCAGGGCCGTTTGCCAGTCAACTTCCTGCCACTGCCCACCCTGCTTCAGCATGGGGCGGGTCAGACGTTCTTCACCATTCAGCGCCTCGTAGGAGAAGCGATCACGGTCTGCGATCCAGCACTCGTTCACGGCCTCGTTCTCCAGCGGAACAACGCGCATGACTTTGTGGTTCTTCACCTGAACGATGAGGTTGGCTCCCGTCGAATCGTGGGGAGACACCGACTTGCGACGCGAAAGTTCCCAGGTGCGTGCACTGTAGCGGAAAGGCTTACTCGTCAACGCGCCCACAGGGCACACGTCAATCATGTTGCCCGAGAGCTCGGAATCGACCGTATCGCCCTTGACCGGGGTAATCTCGGAGTGCTCGCCCCGATTGACCATACCCAGCTCCATGACACCGCCGATCTCTTGGCCGAAGCGCACACAACGCGTGCAATGGATGCAACGCGTCATCTCTTCGGTGGAGATCAATGGGCCGATGTCCTTGGCCGGGACCACGCGCTTTTCTTCACCATAGCGGGAAGACGATGCACCGTAACCCACCGCGAGATCCTGCAACTGGCACTCACCGCCTTGGTCGCAGATCGGGCAGTCCAACGGGTGGTTGATGAGCAAAAACTCCATCACCGACTGCTGCGCCTTGATGGCTTTGTCGGTCTTGGTGCGCACGATCATGCCTTGCGTCACCGGTGTGGCACAGGCCGGCATGGGCTTGGGCGCCTTCTCGACGTCAACAAGGCACATGCGGCAGCTGGCAGCAATCGACAGCTTCTTGTGGTAACAGAAATGGGGAATGTAGACGTTGGCTTTTTCCGCCGCATGGATCACCATGCTGCCTTCGCCAACCTCCACCTTCTGACCGTCCAGTTCAATTTCAACCATATGCTTTCTCGCAATCAGGCAGCGGAGGCTTTGGTAGCCGCCTGAATCTTGGCCTCAAACTCGTGGCGGAAGTGCTTGATCATGGCGCGCACGGGCATTGCAGCGGCATCGCCCAACGCACAAATGGTGCGCCCCATGATGTTGAAAGCCACGGAGTCGAGCAGCTCGATGTCTTCTGGACGACCCTGTCCATGCTGAATACGCTGTACCACGCGCCACAGCCAGCCCGTTCCCTCGCGGCAGGGCGTGCACTGACCACAGGATTCATGCTGGTAAAAATAGGAAAGGCGCAGCAGGGACTCGACCATATCGCGCGAATCGTCCATCACGATGACAGCACCCGAACCGAGCATGGACCCTGCCTTCGAGATGGAGTCGTAATCCATCGTGCAATCCATCATGATGTGCGCGGGCAGCACGGGGGAAGACGACCCGCCGGGAATCACCGCTTTGAGCTGGCGGCCCTTACGCACGCCACCTGCGAGCTCAAGCAGTTTGGCGAAAGGCGTGCCAAGCGGGATTTCGTAGTTGCCTGGACGCTCCACATCACCCGATACCGAAAAGATCTTGGTGCCACCGTTGTTCGGCTTGCCACATTCAAGATAAGCCTGACCGCCGTTGCGGATGATCCACGGCACAGCCGCAAAGGTTTCGGTGTTATTGATCGTCGTGGGCTTCCCATACAGGCCAAAGCTGGCCGGGAATGGAGGCTTGAAGCGCGGCTGGCCCTTTTTGCCTTCAAGGGATTCGAGCAAAGCCGTTTCTTCCCCACAAATGTAGGCACCGAAGCCATGGTGCGCGTGGAGTTGGAAGCTGAAGTCGCTGCCCAGAATCTTGTCACCCAAGTAGCCCGCAGCACGGGCTTCTTCAAGTGCAGCCTCGAAACGTTCGTAGACCTGGAAAATCTCGCCGTGGATATAGTTGTAACCCAGCGAAATGCCCATGGCATAGGCGCCGATGATCATCCCCTCAATCACGATGTGGGGGTTGTACATCAGGATATCGCGGTCCTTGCAGGTTCCCGGCTCGCCTTCGTCGGAGTTGCATACCAGATGCTTCTGCCCTGGGAACTGACGTGGCATGAAGCTCCACTTCAAACCCGTCGGAAAACCAGCACCGCCGCGTCCACGCAGACCGGATTCCTTCACCGTGGCGATCACCTGGTCCTGTGTCATGCCCTCGCCGCCGTCGGCACCGAGGATCTTGCGCAGGGCTGCATAACCACCGCGCGCCTCGTAGTCCTTGATACCCCAGTTACTGCCATTCAGATCGGCATAAATCTGTGCGTTGATATGGCGGTCGTGGAAACAGGTCTGTACGCCCGTAGCCTGGAATTGCGACAGGATCTGTGCAGCCGTGGTCATGCCTTGCCCTCCGCAGCCTTCAGGCCGTCGACAAGCTGGTCAAGCTTCTCTCCGTCCATAAAACTGCACATATTGCGGTCATTCACCAGCATCACCGGCGCATCAGCGCAGGCACCAAGGCACTCGCATTGCTGCAGCGTGAACAGACCATCGGGTGTGGTTTCGCCCATCTGGATGCCCAACTTAGCCTCCAGGTGGTGCAAGGCCTCATAGCCACCGCGCAACTGGCATGGCAGGTTGGTGCAGACGTTGAGCTTGAATTTGCCCACCGGCTGCTGGTTGTACATGTTGTAGAAGGTGGTGACCTCATGCACCGCGATCTGCGGCATACCCAGAACCTCGGCGATCACCGCCTCGCTCTCCTGGCTCACCCAGCCCTGCTCCTGCTGCACGATGGACAAGCAGGCCATCACGGCAGATTGTTTCTGCTCCGGTGGGTACTTTGCCACTTCACGGGCGAAACGCTGTTTGGTCGCTTCGGTAATCATCGGTCAATCTCTCCGAACACGATATCCATGGTGCCGATGATGGCCACTGCATCGGCGATCATGTGGCCGCGTGTCAGCTCGTTGTAGGCAGACAGGTGGGCAAACCCGGGCGCACGAATCTTCAGACGGTAAGGCTTGTTGGCGCCATCGCTGACGATATAGATACCGAACTCCCCCTTGGGATGTTCCACGGCCGCATAAGCCTCGCCCTCCGGCACACGGAAGCCCTCGGAGAACAGCTTGAAATGGTGGATCAAATCCTCCATGCCGGCCTTCATGCGCTCACGCGGCGGCGGCGCAACCTTGTGGTTGTCGGTGATGACGGGACCGGGATTGGCGCGTAGCCAATCGACGCACTGCTTGATGATGCGATTGGACTGCCGCATCTCTGCCACACGCACCAGATAACGGTCGTAGCAGTCGCCGTTCTTGCCCACAGGAATGTCGAAATCGACGCGATCGTAGGCATCGTAAGGCTGTTTCTTGCGCAGATCCCAGGCAACCCCCGAGCCACGCAGCATCACGCCGCTCATGCCCAGGTTCAGTGCACGCTCGGGTGAAACAACACCAATCCCCACGGTGCGCTGTTTCCAAATACGGTTATCAGTCAGCAGCGTTTCGTATTCATCCACGAAACGCGGGAAGCGCGCGCAGAAGTCCTCGATGTAGTCGAGCAGAGAACCCTGGCGATTGCGGTTCAATTCCCCCATCGCCTTAGCATTGCGGATCTTGCTCGCCTTGAATTGCGCCATGCTGTCCGGCAGATCACGGTACACACCGCCAGGACGGAAATAAGCCGCATGCATGCGGGCACCCGACGCCGCCTCGTACATATCGAACAGCGACTCGCGCTCGCGGAACGTGAACATGAGCACCGTCGAGGCACCCAAGTCCATGCCATTCGATCCCAACCACATCAGGTGGTTGAGCAGGCGGGTGATTTCCCCGAACATGGTACGGATGTACTGCGCGCGCAGTGGCACCTCAATACCCAACAGCTTCTCAATGGCCAGGCAATAGGCCTGCTCATTGCACATCATCGACACGTAGTCGAGACGGTCCATGTAGGGCAGCGATTGAATGAAGGTCTTGCTCTCGGCCAGCTTTTCAGTGGCACGGTGCAGCAGGCCGACGTGGGGGTCGGCGCGCTGCACGACCTCGCCGTCCAGCTCCAGCACAAGGCGTAGCACGCCGTGCGCCGCCGGGTGCTGGGGACCAAAGTTCAGGGTGTAGTTCTTGATTTCAGCCATGGTGGTTCACGAAGGCAGCCTTGCGGCGCCTCAGTGCAGGCCTCCGTAGTTGTCTTCGCGGATGATGCGAGGGGTGATTTCGCGCGGCTCAATGCTCACGGGCTCGTACACCACGCGGCGACGCTCGGCGTCGTAGCGCATTTCCACATGGCCCGACACGGGGAAGTCCTTGCGGAACGGGTGGCCGATGAAGCCGTAGTCGGTCAGGATGCGGCGCAGATCGTCATGTCCTTCAAAAACAATGCCGAACAGGTCGAATGCCTCACGCTCGAACCAATTGGCACCGCTCCACACGGAAGTGACCGAATCGATCACCGGCAGATCATCGTCAGCACAGAACACCTTGACGCGCAGGCGCTGGTTCAAACTGACCGAGAGCAGATGGGAAACCACAGCGAAGCGCGGGCCATCGGTGCCGATGTCACGGTAAGCCGAGTAATCCACACCACACAAATCGACCAGTTGCTCGAAACGGCAGCCAGGGGCATCGCGCAACTGGTGCATAGCCTGGAGATAGTCGGCGGCCGAAACGACCAGAGTGACCTCATCGAGGGCGATCGTCAGGGCGCGCACCTTATCACCGAGGGCAGCAGCCACGGCGTCGCGGATTTCTTCAGGGCGAATGGCAACAGCAGTCATGGGACCCTCAGACGCGCGCAATGGTGTTGGTACGACGAATCTTCTGCTGCAACTGCAGAATGCCGTAAATCAGAGCCTCCGCCGTGGGCGGGCAGCCGGGCACGTAGACATCCACCGGCACCACGCGGTCACAGCCGCGCACAACGGAATAGCTGTAGTGGTAGTAGCCGCCGCCATTGGCACACGACCCCATGGACAGAACCCAGCGCGGCTCAGACATCTGGTCGTACACCTTGCGCAAGGCAGGCGCCATCTTGTTGCACAGCGTACCAGCCACGATCATCAGATCGGACTGGCGCGGACTGGCACGGAACACCTCGGCACCGAAACGCGCCAAGTCATAGCGCGCCGAGGCTGCATGCATCATCTCGACAGCACAGCATGCCAGACCAAAGGTCATGGGCCAGATGGAGCCGGTCTTGGCCCAGTTCACCACCGCGTCGTAGCTGGTGGTGACGAAGCCTTCCTTCATCACGCCTTCAATCATCGTGTCAGTCCTTGTTGGAGCCG
>Ga0222428_100156_pt1 | contig 69337 bp, 60 predicted proteins | sample 2B5Ametagenome_FD_182471 | JGI IMG/M metagenome (GOLD analysis project Ga0222428, IMG submission 182471) | Enriched microbial communities from leaf-cutter ant dump, University of Wisconsin, Madison, United States - 2B5A (version 2) | ecosystem: Environmental > Terrestrial > Nest > Insects nest >...
AGCGAAATGCCCGAGCCGTTGGGGTTGACGCGGGCGGGGTCCAGGCCCAGCTCTTGCACCACGGCGCAGGCCTGGGCCGCGAAGGCCTCGTTGGCTTCGATCACATCCATGTCCTGTACCTTCAGGCCGGTGCGTTGCAGTACCTTCTGCGTGGCAGGCACGGGGCCAATACCCATGTAGGCCGGGTCCACGCCTGCGTGCGCGTAGCCCACCAGGCGTGCCAGGGGTTTCAGGCCCAGGGCCGCCACGCGGTCGCCTGCAGCCAGTACCACGGCAGCAGCGCCGTCGTTGATGCCCGAGGCGTTGCCAGCGGTCACGGTGCCGCCTTCCTTCTTGAACGCGGGCTTCATGCCGGCCAGCACCTCCAGCGTGGTGGCGGCGCGCACATGCTCGTCTTCCTGAAACAGCACGGTGCCCTTGCGCGTGGCGATTTCGACGGGGACGATCTGCTCTTTGAAGTAGCCCGCAGCGATGGCGGCGGCAGCGCGCTGCTGGCTTTGCAGGGCGAGTTCGTCTTGCATCTCGCGCGAGATTTTGTAGCGCTCGGCCACGTTCTCGGCGGTGATGCCCATGTGCATCTTCTGCCAGGGGTCGTGCAGGATGCCGAGCATGTAGTCGATGCTCTTGCTGTCGCCCATGCGGGCGCCCCAGCGCGCGCCCTGGTCAAAGTAGGGGCCACGGCTCATGCTCTCGGAGCCACCGCCCACGGCCACGTCGCAGTCGCCATAGCCAGTGGCCTGCGCTGCGCTGATGATGGCCTGCAGGCCGGAGCCGCACAGGCGGTTGACGTTGAACGCGGGCGTCTCGATGGGGCAGCCGGCGTCGATGGCGGCCACGCGGCTGAGGTATGCGTCCTTGGTGTCCGTGGGGATCACGTTGCCCATGACCACATGGCCCACGGCGTCGGGCGCGATGCCGGCGCGCTGGATGGCGGCTTTCACGGCGGTGGTGGCGAGCTGGGTGTTGGGCACATCCTTCAGGCTGCCGCCGAAGGTGCCGATGGCGGTGCGGGCGGTGCTGACGACGAAGACGTCACGGTGGGTCATGGCAAAACTCCTAGAAAAAAGAGAGCGGTTTTCAGCGGCCCTGGAACTGCGGCGGGCGCTTGGCAAAAAAGGCCTCAATGCCTTCGCGCAGGTCGGCCGTGCGCGCGCAGGCGTCAAAGCACTGCGCCTCGGCCTGCAGCTGCGTGGCCAGGTCGTGGTCAAAGCTGCCGCGCATCAGCCGGCGCATGTGGCCATAGGCCAGGGTGGGGCCGTTGGCCAGGCGTGTGGCCAGGGTGTGGGCGGCGGCGTCCAGCTCGGCGGCGGGCAGCACGCGGTTGACCAGGCCCAGGCGCAGGGCATCGTCGGTGCTGAAGGTGTCGCCCAGCAGCGCGATTTCCAGCGCATGGCGCAGGCCCACCAGGCGCGGCAGCGCCCACGAGGCACCCACATCGCAGCTGGTGCCGAGGTTGATGTAGGCCAGGTTGAACTTGGTGCCCTCGGCCGCGAGCACGAAGTCGCACATCAGCATCAGCGACAGGCCCGCGCCCGCCGCGGCACCGTGCACCTGGGCGATGACCGGGGCATTGAGCCCCTGCAGCAGCAGCAGGGTTTCGTTGAGTGGGCCCAGCAGGTCTCGGGCGCCCTGCACCGGGTCGGCACGCAGCGCGGCCAGGTCGCCGCCCGCCACAAAGGCGCGGCCGCTGCCCTGCAGCAGCACGGCGCGCACTTCGGGGTCTTGGCTGATGGCCTGCACGGCGTCGCGCAGCGCCAGTGCGGTGGGCAGGTCCAGCGCGTTCATCGCGGCGGGGCGGTTGAAGCGCAGCGTGGCCACCGCGCCTTGGCGGGTGACGAGCAGGGGGGCGGTGTCGGACATGGATTGCTATTGAAATAAGAGCTGCTAGCGCTTGATGAATAAGCGCTAGCAGCCGTTTTGGTTAGGAATACAGCGCCTCGATTTCGTTGGCGTAGGTCTTGTAGATGCTGCTGCGCCGCACCTTCATGGTGGCGGTGACTTCACCGTCGTCGTGGTCCAGCTCCTTGGTGAGCATGTGGAACTTGCGGATTTGCGCCACCTGGGCCAGCTTGGCGTTGCCGCTGGCAATCTCGGCGTCGATGAGCTGGCGTACCTCGGGCGTTTCCACCAGCGAGCGGAAATGTGTGAAGGCAATGCGCCGTGCCTCGGCCCATTTGCCCACGGTCTCGTAGTCGATCATCACCAGCGCGCCGACGAACTTGCGCCCCTCGGCCACGATGACGCACTCCTTGATGTAGGGGCTGGCCTTCATGGTGTTCTCGATCTCGGAGGGCGTGAGGTTCTTGCCGCCCGCGGTGATCATGATGTCTTTCAGGCGATCGACGATCTTGATCTGCCCGTCCACCAGGCGCACCACGTCGCCGGTGTGCAGCCAGCCGTCCTGGATGCTTTGCGCCGTGGCCTCGGGGTTTTTGTAGTACCCGGCGAACACCATGTCGCCTTTGATCTGGAACTCGCCGCCCATGTCGTCGTCGCTGCCCTGGGCAATGCGCCACTGCACGCCCTGCGTGGGAATGCCGACGGTGCCCACGCTCACGCGGTCGAGTTCGTGGCCGGTGACCATGCCGGTGGATTCGGTCAAGCCATAGACCTCGATCAGTGGCACGCCCAGCGTGCGGAAAAAGCGCACCACGTCGGGCGCAATGGGCGCGGCGCCGGTCAGCGCCACCTCGGCCTCGCGCAGGCCGATGAAGTTTTGCAGCGCGCGCAGCACCAGCCAGTAGTGCGCGCCATAGCGCAGGCGCTCGCCCAGGCTCCACTGGCTGCGCGGCTTTTCCGCCAGCGGGGCGCAGTCGGCCAGGGCGCGCTGGTAGAGCGCGCGGCGCAGCGCGCCGGTTTCCTGCATCTTGATGCTGATGGCTGAGTGCAGCTTTTCCCAGATGCGCGGCACGCCCAGGAACATGGTGGGTGCCACCTCGCGCAGGTCTTCCTGCACGGTGCGGATGGATTCGCCAAAGTTCACCTGCGAGCCCAGGTAAATGGGGCAGAAGGTGGTGAGCATTTGCTCGGCTACGTGGCACAGCGGCAGGTACGACAGGTGCGTGGTGTGCGCGCCCAGGCGCAGGCGTTCGATGATGCCGGGGCTGACGCCGCGCATATTGCGCCACGAAATCATCGCGCCCTTGGGTTTGCCGGTGGAGCCGGAGGTGTAGATCATCAGCCCGATGTCGTCCAGCGTTTGCCGCGCCAGCACTTCGTCAATGCGCGCCTGGCTGTGGATGCCTGCGCCCAGGCGCTCCACCTCGTCGAAGGTCGCGATGAGTTCGCGGTGCTCGGGGGCAAAGCTGCGCAGCCCCTTGGTTTCCATGACGATGATTTTTTTCAGGCGCGGCAGCTCGCTCAGGGCTTCCAGCACCTTGTCGGTCTGCTCCTGGTCTTCGCAGACCATGATGTCGATGTCGGCATGGCCCACCACGTAGGCCACTTCGTTGGCCGGGCTGGTGGGGTACACGCCCACGGTGATGCCGCCCACCAGGCCCGCGCCCATTTGCGCCAGCACCCATTCGATGCGGTTCTCGGCAATCACGCCCACATGGCCGCCTGCGGGCAGGCCCAGCTGCTGCAGGCCCTGGCCGAAGTGGCAGGCGCGCTGGTAGTACTGCGCCCAGGTCACGGGCTTCCAGATGCCAAAGTCTTTTTGCCGAATGGCCACGCGCTGGGCGTCGCGCTGCGCGCGCTGGCGCAGCATTTGGGGCAGGGTGAGTTCAGGAAGGTTCATGGTCTCAGCCATCCTCATGACAGCCAGCGCTTGCGGCGCTTGTAGTGCTTGATGTCTTTGAAGCTCTTGGCTTCGCCGCCGCCGCCCATGCCGAGGTAGAACTCGCGCACGTCGGGGTCGTTGGCTAGGCGCTCGGCGCTGCCGTCGATGACGATCTTGCCGTTCTCCATGATGTAGCCGCTGTGCGCCACGGCCAGCGCCACGGTGGCGTTTTGCTCCACCAGCAGCATGGAGGTGCCGCGCTCGGCGTTGATGCGCGCGATGATGCCGAAGATGTCTTCGGTGAGCTTAGGCGAGAGGCCCAGCGAAGGTTCGTCCAGCAAAATCAGCTCGGGCTGGGCGATGAGCGCGCGGCCAATGGCCAGCATTTGCTGCTCGCCGCCCGAGAGGTAACCGGCCAGGCCCTTGCGCCGCTCGTGCAGGCGCGGAAAGTATTCGTACACCAGGTCGAAATCGGGCTTGGCCGCACCGTCACGCCCGCTCAGCGCGTAGGTGGAGGCGATGAGGTTTTCCTCGATGGTGAGGTCCTCGAACACGCGCCGCCCTTCCATGACGTGCGACAGCCCGCGGCGCACCAGCAGCTGCGGTGCGATGGCGGTGGTGCTTTGGCCGTTGAAGCTGATGCTGCCCGCTTCGAGCGCACCGTTTTCCAGCGGCAGCAGGCCCGAGATGGCTTTGAGCGTGGTGCTCTTGCCCGCGCCGTTGCTGCCCAGCAGCGCCACGATGTGGCCGCGCGGCACGGCCAGCGACAGGCCGCGCAGGGCCTGCACGACCTTGTTGTAGATGACCTCGATGTTGTTGACTTCGAGGATGGTGGCGGGGGACGCTTGTGTCATGGCAACTTGGCAGGAGGGCGCGGGGGCTCTTGTTTTGATAGCAGCTTGCGCTGTTTACGTGAGGGTTTCAGGTGGTTTTCAACCTCAAACACCCACAGGGCAAGCGCAAGCAGCTATAAAAAACAGAGTGCGTTCAGAGCTTGATCCAGTCGGACGCGGCCACCATCTTTTGCGCCTTCACGTCCGCCTGGTACACACGGCCCACGGGGATGGAGTTGCCGCTGATGGTGATGGGCACGCCAATCAGGCCGCCGGTGTCGAAGTCCTTGAGGCTGTTGAGCGCGGCCTTGAGGTTGGCACCGGTGAGCGGCTTGTTGCCATCGAGGCAGCGCTTGGCCGACTCCAGGAACAGCATGGCGGCCAGAAAGCCCTGCATATAGGCCGTGCTCTGGTACTCCGGGCGCATGGCGCGGATTTTTTCCAGCATGGGGGCTTTTTCGGTGTCGTAGTAGTAGCGGTAGGGCATCACGCCCATGAAGCCGTCGGCCGCCTCGCCCATTTTCATGACGGTGGAGCTGTCCATGGTCCAGAACGTGCCCATCCACTTGCTCTTCATGCCCTGCTGCTTGCCCTGGGTGATGAACTCGGGGATGGGCGCGAGGATGTAGCCGTGGAAGATGGTGTAGTCGGGCGCGGCGCGGCGCAGCTTGATGACTTCGGTGGACACGTCCACGCTGCCTGCGGGCGTCATGATCTTGATGGGCACCGACAGGCCCAGGCGCTTGGCTTCGGCTTCGCTCTTTTCAATCGGGTCGCGGCCAAACTCGGAGTCGGAATAGACGAAGGCCACCTTGGCGCCCGGCTTTTCCTTGGCAATGTGCTTGAGCAGGATGCTGAACATCTCGGTGTAGTCAGGGCCGACCAGGAACTGGTTCGGGTACTTCTTCGGGTCGTTCAGCTCGGAGGCGAACGAGGCGCCCGCCATGAGGATGTTGCCGTTGCGCTCCAGCTCGGGGTTGATGGTTTTGGAAAAACCCGTGGAGTCGCCGTAGTACAGATTCACCTTGTTCTGGCTGGTGATCTTCTTGAACGTGGCCACCGACACATCGACCTTGTAGCCCGTGTCTTCCGGCACGTACTTCACCTTGCGGCCCTTGATGCCGCCAGCGTCGTTGATGATCTTCACGTAGTCCTGGATACCGGCGTTGATGCCCACCCCGGCGAAGGCGAACACGCCCGTCATGGGAATGGAGCCGCCAATGACGATCTCTTCGGCGCCCTGCGCCAGCACCGACAGCGGGTGCGTGAGGGCGGCGGCACCGGCAGCGGCGGCAGCACCGCGCATGAAGTTGCGACGTGGATGCGAAAAATGTTGCTGGTCCATGCGTGTCTCCTTGGGTTGGTTATGTGATGGCATGAAAACAAGAAAGGGAAGGAGCGAAAGCGGCTGCGCCAAGGCGCATCAATTGCGGAAGGGCCACAGGTGGAAGAAGCGGCGCACGCGGCGCCACACCTCGGCCAGCCCCAGCGGCTCGAACACCAGAAAGCCGATGATCAGTGCGCCAAAAATCACCAGGCGCACGGGCGAGAGGAACACCGCGAGCGAGGCGCCGCCGGGCAACAGATCGACCAGCAGCTTGAGCAGCTCGGGCACCATGGTCATGAACACCGCGCCCAAGATGCCGCCGAGGATGGAGCCCATGCCGCCGACGATGATGGCCGCGAGGAAGAAGATGGACATCGACAGCGGAAAGCTCTCGGGCGTGACCACGCGAAAGAAGTAGGCCCACAGCCCGCCCGCAATGCCGGCGTAGAACGACGACAGGCCAAAGCTCAGCAGCTTGTAGCGCAGCAGGGCAATGCCCAGCACCTCGGCCGAGATGTCGCGGTCACGGATGGCGATGAAAGCACGGCCAATGCGGGTGCGAAACAGGTTGGCCGCGCCCAGCAGCATCAGCACCGTCACCGGCACGATGAGCCAGTACAGGCGAAACGAGGTGTCCAAATCCATGCCCAGCACGCGCGCCGGGGCCAGCGACAGCCCGGCCGTGCCGCCGGTGATCTCGAAGTTGGCAAACAGAAAGTGCGCAATGAACGAGGCGGCAATGGTGGCAATCGCCAGGTACAGCCCTTTCACGCGCAGCGACGGAATGCCCACGATGATGCCGCCCAGCATGGCCACCACCCCCCCCGCCAGCAGGTTCAGCAGCATGGGCGTGCCATAGCGCGTTTGCAAAATGGCCACGGTGTAGGCACCCAGGCCCATGAAGGCGGCCTGGCCCAGGCTTACCAGGCCGGTGTAGCCGGTGAGGATGTTCAGCCCTGTGGCACTGGCCACATTGATGGCCACCAGGCAGGCGAGGTAGAGCCAGTAATCGCTGGCGATGAAGGGAAAGAGCACCAGCAGCACGGCAGCGATGGCGAGCCACGCATGTTGGGTGCGTGAGTCGAACAGCGCCGCGTCGGCGACGTAGCTTTCCTTGAGGGTTCCGATACGCATGGTGATGAGCCCTTAAAGACGTTCGATTTCGTGGGTGCCAAACAGGCCGTAGGGCCGCGCCATCAGGATGACGACCAGCACCACAAAGGTGGCCAGCAGCTTGTATTCGCCGCCCAGGTAGGCCCCGGCCAGCGCCTCCACCAGCCCGATGAGGATGCCGCCCACCAGCGCGCCCAGCACGCTGTCCAGGCCGCCCACGATCACCACCACCAGCACCGACAGGCCGAACACGCCCATGCTGGAGGAGATGCCGCCAATCGAGCCGACGATGATCCCGGAGATGGCCGCCAGCATGGCCGAGGCCACCCAGGCCAGCGAGAACACGCGCGGCACGTTGATGCCCACAGAGTAGGCCGCCGCTTGGTCAGACGCCGTGGCACGCAGCGCCACACCGCCGCGCCAGTAGCGAAACACCAGCAACACGGCGGCAATGAACACGGCGGCAATCACCGCGCCCCAGAACACCTTGGGCGCGAGGAAGGCGTCGCCCACCATGATGGGGTTGGTGGGCATGAACTCGGGCAGGCGGCGCTGGTCGGCCGTCCAGATCATTTCCACCAGGCCGATGAGCACCGACGACAGGCCCACGGTGACCATGAAGACGGAGATCGGCGGCTCGCCCAGCAGCGGGCGGATCATGGTGCGCTCGATTACCGCGCCCAGCAGGCCGCAGGCCAGCACGGCAGCCGGAATGGCCAGCCACAGCGGCAGCGCCCACATGGCGGCGAAGGTAAAGAACAAATAGCCCCCAGCCATGAGCATTTCGCCAATGGCAATGTTCACCACGCGCGTGGCCTTGTAGACCATGACGAAGGCCAGCGCGGCGAGCGCGTACAAGCCGCCGCTGGCAATGCCGGTGAGGCTGATTTCAAACAGGTAGGCCCAGTCCATCATGCGGCGGCTCCAGCAGAAGTGGGGATGCGGGCGGCGGCGCGCAGCTTGGCGCGCAGCTCATCGACGTTGCCCGAGCCCAGGTAGGCGCGGTTGACCTCGGGGTCGGCCTGCACCACGGCGGGCACGCCCTGCGAAATCACCTGGCCGAAGTTGAGCACCACCACGTGGTCGGACAAGTCCATCACCATGCCCATGTCGTGCTCCACCATCAGCACCGTCACGCCCCATTCGGCGCGCACGTCGAGGATGAAGCGCGCCATGTCTTCGGTCTCTTCGCGGTTCATGCCGGCGACGGGTTCGTCGAGCATCAAAATTTCGGGCTGCATGGCCAGGGCACGCGCCATTTCCACGCGCTTTTGCAGGCCGTAGGACAGGGCCGAGACGGGCGCGTGGCGAATGTGGTCGATTTCGAGGAAGTCGATGATGCGTTCCTCAATGTCGCGGCGCAGCTCGGCCTCTTCGCGGCGGGCGCGGCCCATATAGAACAGCGCGTCGAACACATTGGTTTTCAGGTGCGCGTGGCGGCCCAGCTTGATGTTGTCCAGCACCGTCATGCCGCGAAACAGCGCAATGTTCTGAAAGCTGCGCCCCAGGCCCATCTTGGCGCGCTGCGGCGCTGGGATGCGCGTGATGTCCTGGCCACGGAAGCGGATGCTGCCGCTGGTGGGGCGGTAAAAGCCCGAAATGGTGTTGAACAGCGAGGTCTTGCCCGCGCCGTTGGGCCCAATCACAGCGGTGATAGAGCCCGGCTGCACGCCAAAGCCCACACCCGACAGCGCGCGCACGCCGCCGAAGGCCAGCGTCACGCTGTCCACCTGCAACAAGGGCTGGGCAGCGGAATTTGCGCCGTGCGCAAGCGTTGTCTCCATCGGGCTCCTCTACGGGTTTGTGCGAAAGGAAGATTGCCTACTTTTACGTAGACTTGTTACTTGAAAGTAGATTCTGGTGCAGCGGCGATTTTGGAAAATCAGTACTTACCCGATCCACGAAGGATTTCCCGTATGGGCACATCACGCACAAATCCGCAGGCCGCGCGCCGCGCGCCGCGCGCTGCGGCCCCGGCTTCGCCCTGGCCCCAGGCGCCCGCGCGCGAGGCGCAGCGCGAAGCCAAGCGCAACGCGGTGCTGTCCACGGCCGCGCAGATGTTCACCGAGCGCGGCTTTCACGCCACCTCGCTCGACGACATCGCCGCGCGGCTGCACGTCACCAAGCCCACGCTGTACTACTACGTGAAGAACAAGGACGAGATCCTGCTGGAGTGCGTGAAGAAGGGCCTGCACATGACGCTCGACGGCATCGAGGCCTCGCGCGCGGCGGGCGGCAACGCCGTGGACCAGCTGCGCGCCTGCATGCTGGTGTATGCCGACATCGTCACCCAGCCCTTTGGCATGTGCCTGATCCGCATTGGCGACGAGGAGGTGCCCGAGCCCAGCCGCACCGAGCTGCGCCGCATGAAGTCCGAGATCGACCTGGCGTTCCGCCGCCTGGTGGCGCAGGGCGTGCAGGAGGGCTCGCTCGCGCCTTGCGACCCGAAGATGACGGCCTTCGTCATCGCCGGCGCGTTAAGCTGGATCGGGCGCTGGTACCAGCCCGAGGGCGACTACAGCGCCGCCCAAGTGGCCGAGCAGTGCATTGCCACGCTGATGCACGGCGTGCTGGGGGCGCCGGCCGCGCCAGCTAAGCGTTCAAAAAAGAGAGCAGCCAGCGATTGATGGCAAAAGGGTTTGGAGTGTTTTCCATCTAGAACCCATATGGGGAAAGCGCTGGCAGCTACGATTACCGGAGCACTTGCCAGATTCAGAAAGCCTCCATGACCGCTGTTGCCGCTTCTTCCCCCTCCGCCATGGGTCGGGCCGACTGGGCCAGCGCCCTGGTAGTGATCGTCATCTGGGGGCTGAACTTCGTGGTGATGAAGTGGGGCCTGGCCACGCTGTCGCCGCTGCTGCTGTGCGCGCTGCGCTTCGTCGCGGCGTCGGTGCCGCTGCTGCTGTTCGTGCGGCCGCCGCGCAGCGTCGGCTGGGGCCTGCTGGCGGCCTACGGGCTGGTGCAGGGGGTGGGGCAGTTCGGGCTGCTGTTCACGGGCATGAAGCTGGGCATGCCGGCGGGCATGGCATCGGTGGTGCTGCAGACGCAGGCGTTCATCACCATGCTGCTGGCGGCGCTGCTGATGGGCGAGCAGCCGCAGCGCTGGCAGTGGCTGGGCCTGGGCATTGCCATTGGCGGGCTGGGCCTGATTGGCGCGGCGCACGGAGACGGCGCGGCGGGCATGACGCTGCTGGGCTTTGTCTTCACGGTGGGGGCGGCGGCGATGTGGGCGGCCTCCAACCTGCTGACGCGCGTGGCGGCGCGCCAGGGGCCGTACGAGCCGGTGTCGTTCATTGTGTGGACCAGCGTGTTCCCGGTGTTGCCGCTGGCGCTGCTGGCGCTGTGGGTGGACGGCGCCGAGAGCGTGCAACACCAGCTGCAGGGCATCGGCTGGCGCGAGCTGGGCGCGGTGGCCTACCTGGCGGTGCTGTCCACGCTGTTGGGCTATGGGTTGTGGACGCGGCTGCTGCAGCGATACGCCGCCAGCACGGTGGCGCCGCTGTCGCTGCTGGTGCCGGTGATTGGCCTGCTGTCGGCGATGCTGCTGCTGGGCGAGCGTCCAACGGGCGTGCAGTGGCTGGGCACGCTGGCGGTGCTGCTGGGCATGGCGATCAACCAGTTTGGCGGGCTGTGGGCGCGCCGGCGGCGCTAAAGCGCTCTAGATCGGGGCGACGGCAGGTGGCAGCCAGCCCACCTGCGCCGGGCGGCCAGGCAGGGTGAGCTGGGCCACGGGGGCGGGGGTGTGGGCCACCCGGCGGCCGCGGCGCCAGACGGCCAGGCGCGTGGCGCGCAGGCGGATGGCCTCCTGCGGATCGCGCGCGTGAAGCAGCACGAAGTCGGCGTGGCAGCCGGGGGCGATGCCGTAGCCCTCAAGCCCCAGCAGGCGGGCGGGGTGCACGGTGACCGCGTCAAAGCACTGGCGCATGGCCTGGGCGCTGGTCATCTGGGCCACATGCAGGCCCATGTGGGCGGCTTCCAGCATGTCGGCGCTGCCGCCGGCGTACCAGGGGTCGCGCACGCAGTCGTGGCCAAAGGCCACCGTGAGGCCGGCGGCCAGCAGCTCCGGCACCCGGGTCATGCCCCGGCGCTTGGGGTAGCTGTCGTGGCGGCCCTGCAGGGTGATGTTGATGAGCGGGTTGGCCACCACGCCCAGGTCGGCCTCGGCCATCAGCGGGATGAGCTTGCTGACGTAGTAGTTGTCCATGCTGTGCATGGAGGTGAGGTGCGAGCCCGTGACGCGGCCTTGCAGGCCCAGGCGCTGGGTTTCGTGGGCCAGGGTTTCGACGTGGCGTGACAGCGGGTCGTCGCTTTCGTCGCAGTGCATGTCCACGCGCTTGCCCTGGGCGGCGGCCAGCTCGCACAGCAGGCGCACGCTTTCGCTGCCCTGGGCGGCGGTGCGCTCAAAGTGCGGAATGCCGCCCACCACGTCCACGCCCAGGGCCAGTGCGCGCTGCAGGTTGTCCAGCCCGCCGGGGTGGCGCAGCACGCCGTCTTGCGGGAAGGCCACGAGCTGCAGGTCGAGGTACGGGGCCACGCGCTGCTTGACGTCCAGCAGTGCCTGCACGGCCAGCAGGCGGGGGTCGCTGGTGTCCACATGGCTGCGGATGGCCAGCAGGCCCTGGGCCACGGCCCCGTCGCAGTAGGCCAGGGCGCGTTCGACGATGGCCTCGTGCGTGAGTGTGGGCTTGAGTTCGGCCCACAGGGCAATGCCTTCGAGCAGCGTGCCGCTGGCGTTGACGCGCGGCTGGCCGTAGGTGAGCGCCGAGTCGAGGTGGAAGTGCGCATCGACAAACGGCGGCGAAAGCAGCAGCCCGCCGGCGTCGATGGTTTCGTGGGCGGGCACCTGTAGGCCCGGAGCAACCTCGACGATGCGGCCGTCGCGCACGGCCACGCTGATGGATTGGCGGCCGTCGGGCAGGGTGGCGTTGGTGATCAGGAAGTCGAGCATGGGCGTTGTGGGGCGTTGGACGGTCAGCCCGCCAGGTCGTCGAGGATGGGGCAGTCGGGCCGGCCGTCGCCGTGGCAGCAGCCCACCAGGGCCTGCAGGCTGCGCTGCATGGCCTGCATGGCGGCGATGCGCTCGGAGAGGTTGGCGATGTGCTTTTGCGCAATCTGCTTGACCTGGCTGCTGGCGCGCTGCTTGTCCTGCCACAGGCCGAGCAGGGCGGCGATCTCGTCCATGGAGAAACCCAGGTCGCGCGCGCGGCGGATGAAGCGCAGGGTGTGGACGTCCGCCTCGGTGTACTGGCGGTAGCCGCTGTCGGTGCGCGCCACCGGCGCCAGCAGGCCGAGCGATTCGTAGTGCCGCACCATGCGCGCCGAGATACCGGCGCGCCGGGCGGCTTCGCCGATGGCGACGGTCATGCGGCGACCTTGTAGCCTTCTTCTTGGATGGCGTTGGCGATGGCGTCGCGCGATTTCTCGCTTTCGACCACGACCTGGCCCGTGGGCAGGTCGACCTTGATGAGGGCTTCGTTGTCGAGCGCACGCACGGCGTGCACCACGGCGCGCTCGCAGTGGCCACAGGTCATGCCTTGGACGGTGAAGGTGTATTGCATGGAAAAGTCCTCCAGAGTGGGATGGTGGGGAAGGCCACGATGATGAACCCTGCCATGGTGGCAGAGTCAAGCGGATTTGCAAGCCGGGTGGGGTTGACCTTGCCAGGATGGCAAGGTTTAAGCTGGCCGCCATTGTGAAAAACGCAGAGGTTTCGCCATGACAACGACGGCTGAAAACACCCCCGCCACGCTCGATTTCGGCGTGGGCGGCATGACCTGCGCGAGCTGCGTGGCCCGCGTGGAGCGCGCGCTGCGCAAGGTGCCCGGCGTGCAGGATGCGGCGGTGAATCTGGCCACCGAGTCGGTCCATGTGACCTACGACGCCACGCGCCCGGACGTGGACGCGCTGGCCCGGCGTGCCGTGCGCAATGCGGGCTACGAGCCGCGCGCGCTGGCCGCGCAGGAGGCCGAGGCCGACGCCGCCGGCCCTTGGGCGGGGTTTGCGCCCGTGGCCATGGGCCTGCTGCTGTCGGCGCCCCTGGTGCTGCCCATGCTGGGCGACCTGTTCGGCCTGCACTGGATGCTGCCGCCCTGGGCGCAGTTCCTGCTGGCCACGCCGGTGCAGTTCATTCTGGGCGCGCGCTTCTACAAGGCGGGCTGGCACGCGGCCAAGGCGCTGACGGGCAACATGGATTTGCTGGTGGCGCTGGGCACCAGCGCGGGCTACGGCCTGTCGCTGTGGCTGTGGGCCACGGCGCATGCGGGGCACGCGCCGCACCTGTATTTCGAGGCCTCGGCCGTGGTCATCACGCTGGTGCTGCTGGGCAAGTGGCTGGAGGCGCGCGCCAAGCGCCAGACCACGGCGGCGATTCGCGCGCTGCACGCGCTGCGCCCGGACGTGGCGCACCTGGTGGGGCGCGACGGTGAGGTCGACGTGCCGGTGTCCGAAGTCATGGCGGGCGACAGCCTGGTGGTACGCCCGGGCGAGCGTATCCCGGTCGATGGCGTGGTGACGCAAGGGCACACGCAGGTGGATGAATCCATGCTCACGGGCGAGCCGCTGCCCGTTGCCAAGGAGCCGGGCGCGCAGATGACCGGGGGGGCGATCAACGGTGAAGGGCGCATCGTCATGCAGGTGCGGGCTGTGGGCGCAGAGACCGTGCTGGCGCGCATCATCCGCCTGGTGGAAGACGCGCAGGCGGCCAAGGCGCCGATTCAGCGCATGGTCGACAAGGTGGCCGCCGTGTTCGTGCCTGCGGTGCTGGCCATCGCGCTGCTCACGCTCGGGGGCTGGCTGTGGGCCGGCGTGGGGCTGGAGACGGCGCTGATCCGCGCCGTGGCGGTGCTGGTGATCGCTTGCCCCTGCGCGCTCGGGCTGGCCACGCCCGCCGCCATCATGGCCGGCACGGGCGTGGCGGCGCGCCACGGCATTCTCATCAAGGACGCGCAGGCGCTGGAGACGGCACACCGCGTGGACACCGTGGCCTTCGACAAGACTGGCACGCTGACCGTGGGGCAACCGCGCCTGACGGCGTTCCAGGCCGTGCCGGGGCAGGATGAAGCGGCGCTGCTCGCCGCCGTGGCCAGTGTGCAAAGCGGCAGCGAGCACCCGCTGGCGCGTGCCGTGGTGGCGGCAGCGCACGAGCGTGGCCTGGCGCTGGCCGCGCCCGAGGGCGTGCGCGCCGTGCCGGGCCGGGGCACCGAGGGCGAGGCGGGTGCGCGCAGCGTCCTGGTTGGCAGCCTGCGCTGGATGGAGGAACTGGACGTGGACCTGGGGCCGCTGCAGGCGCAGGCCGCGCAGTGGCAGCGCGACGGCGCTACCGTCTCGGCCCTGGCCGAGCGCGTGCCGGAAGGTCCGGGCGTGGGCACGCGCTATGCCTTGCGCGCGCTGCTGGCTTTTGGCGACGAACCCAAGCCCGGCGCACGCGAGGCGCTGGCGCTGCTGCGTGCGCGCGGTGTGCGCTGCGTCATGGTGTCGGGCGACAACCGCGGCGCCGCCGAGGCCATGGCGCGCCGCCTGGGCCTGCAGCCCGAGGCCGGCGAGGTCATGGCCGAGGTGCTGCCGGGCGACAAGGCCGTGGCGGTGCGCCAGCTGCAGCAGCAGGGCGGCGGTGCGCACACCGTCGCCATGGTGGGCGATGGCGTGAACGATGCCCCGGCCCTGGCTGCCGCCGATGTGGGCCTGGCCATGGGCAACGGCACCGACGTGGCCATGCATGCGGCGGGCATTACGCTGATGCGCGGCGACCCGCGCCTGGTGGCGGCGGCGCTCGACATCTCGCACCGCACCGTGGCCAAGATCCGCCAGAACCTGTTCTGGGCTTTCGCCTATAACGTGGCGGGCATCCCGCTGGCCGCGCTGGGGTACCTGAACCCGATGGTGGCGGGTGCGGCCATGGCGCTCAGTTCCGTGAGCGTGATGACCAATGCCCTGCTGCTGAAGCGGTGGCGCCTGTAAAGCGCGTGTTCCAAGGCTGTGGGGGCGTTCTGGAGGTATGGCCTTCCCCAAGAAAAGCCCATGAATAGGCGGCAAACGGCGAGCTAGCGGTGTTTGTCTGGCAAACTGCAACGCTTTGTTGCAGTAGTGGGCGTGCGGTCTCTCGTGCCGCCCGCGGTTTTGGAGAGAAAGACCATGGATGTTTTTGCACTCATGCGGTATTTCACCATCCGTCTGCGGATGCTGGGCGCCATTGTCGCTGTGCTGGTCCTGCTGGGCATGCTGGGCAGTGCCGGCATGTTCGGGATGCTGCGCATCCACGGCATGAGCGAGGACTTCATGACGCAGGGCTTCGCCAAGACCGTGGCCCTGGGCGAGCTGCGCGGCGCCGTCGGCGCCATCCGCCAGCACGAGAAGGACATGGTCATTGCCTACGACCGGCCGGACGCCGCCAAGCAGGCCCATACGCAATGGCTGGCCAGCCTGGAGCAGGCCAAGAAGGTGGCGGGGCGCTTCATGGAAGGGACGCAAGGCGAGGACAGCGCCATCGTGCGCGCTTTCGTCGGCCACCTGGACCGCTACGGCACGCAGTTTGCCCCCGTGGCACAACTGCTGCTGTCGGGCGGCTATGAGTCGGCGGCGGTGGCCCACCGCATGAGCACCGAGGCGGCTGCCGAATTCACCGCCACCGGCCAGCGCCTGGAAGAGCTCGATACGCACCTGCGCCAGGAGGTGCAGCGCACCGTGCAGCGCCAGCGCGATACCTCGAACCAGACCAAATGGCTGTTCGTGCTGGCGGTGGTCATCACGGTGCTGGTGGTGGTGCCGTTGACGCTGCTGAACATGGTGTCGATTTGCCGTCCGCTGGAGCGTGCGCGCCAGATGGCGCAGGCCATTGCCGGAGGCGACCTGTCGCAGCGCATCGAGGTCGTCGGCCACGACGAGGTGGCCGACCTGCAGCGTGCCCTGGTGCACATGGAGCAGAGCCTGGGCGCCATCGTCTCGCAGGTGCGCGACGCCAGCAGCAGCATCGCCACGGCCAGCGCCGAGATTGCCACGGGCAACCAGGACCTGTCGGCGCGCACCGAGCAGACTGCCAGCCACGCGCAAGAGGCCGTGGCCTCGCTGGCGCAGTTGACGTCGACGGTGCAGCAGACGGCCTCGTCCTCGCAAATGGCCAACCAGCTCGCAGCATCGGCCTCGGGCGAGGCCACGCGCGGCGGCGCCGTGGTGCAGCAGGCCGTGGGCAGCATGCATGAGATCTCGGCCTCCAGCCGCAAGATCGGCGACATCATTGGCCTGATTGACTCGATTGCCTTCCAGACCAACATCCTGGCGCTGAACGCCGCCGTCGAGGCGGCGCGTGCGGGCGAACAGGGCCGCGGCTTTGCCGTGGTGGCGGGCGAGGTGCGCTCGCTGGCGCAGCGCAGCGCGCAGGCGGCGAGCGAGATCAAGGGCCTGATCGGCAGCAGCGTGACCGCCGTGAACGGCGGCGTGCGCCAGGTCGAGGACGCGGGTGGCTTGATGAAGGAGATCGTTGCCAGCGTGCAGCGCGTGGGCGACATCATTGGCGAGATCAGCGCCGCCGCCAGCGAGCAGACCGAGGGCATTGGCCACGTGAACCAGTCGGTGGGCGAGATCGACCGCATGACGCAGCAGAACGCCGCGCTGGTCGAGCAGTCTGCCGCCGCCGCCGATTCGCTGCGCGACCAGGCGGCGCGGCTGTCGCAGCTGGTGGCGCAGTTCCGGCTGAGCGACAGTGCCGGGCACGGCGGCGTGCCGCGCCTGGTGGGTTGATGGGGCTGGCGAGCGGTATCAAAAACGTAGCTGCCAGCGCTTGCCTGGTAAGCGCTGTAGCCCGAAAAGGCATCAAACGCCGTGCTTGGCGGAACGCTCCCCGAACCAGGCCAGGTACAGCGCGGGCAGCACCACCAGCGTGAGCAGCGTGGCCGTGACCAGCCCGCCGATCACCACGATGGCCAGGGGGCGCTGCGTTTCCGCTCCAATCTCGTGCGACAGCGCCATGGGCAGCAGGCCCAGCATGGCCAGCAGCGCCGTCATGAGCACCGTGCGCAGGCGCTGCATGGAGCCTTGGCGCACGGCGTCGCGCACGCTCAGGCCGCTCTCCTGCAGCTGGCGGTAGACCGAGAGCATCACCACCCCGTTGAGCACCGCCTGGCCCGACAGCGCGATGAAGCCGATGGCCGCCGACACCGACAGCGGAATGGCCAGCAGCCACAGCGCCACGAAGCCGCCGATGAGCGCCAGGGGTACGTTCACAAGGATCAGCGAAGCGGTTTTGAACGACTTGAACGCGTCGAACAGCAGCACAAAAATCAGCAGCAACGAAATCGGCACCACCACCGACAGGCGCTTCATGGCGCGCTCCTGGTTTTCAAACTCCCCTGACCAGTTGAGCTGGTAGTTCTCGGGGATCTGCACGTTGTCCGCCACGCGGCGCTTCATGTCGGCCACGACCGAGCCCATGTCGCGCCCGGCGATGAAGATACCGATGGCCTGGGTGCGCCGCCCGGCTTCGCGTGCGATGTTCATGGCGCCCATGTCCTCGCGGATGTCGGCCACCTCGGACAACGGCACGTAGCCGCCGTCGGGCGTGGCAATCGGCGTGCGTGGCAGGTTGGCGATGCTGCGCTCGTCCTTGGGCAGGCGCACTGCCACGGCAAACTTGCGCTCGCCCTCCCACAGGCTGGTGGCGGCCTTGCCGGCCAGCGCCGCCTCGATGACGTCCTGCACATCGCCCACGTTCAGGCCGTGGCGCGCAGCGCGCTCGCGGTTCACTTCGATGAGCAGCTGCGGCACCTGGCCGTCGCGGTCGATCTCGGCGCGTGCCACGCCGGGCACCTGGCGCACCTCGCGGGCAATGGCGTCGGTCAGGCGTTTGAGCTCGGCCAGGTCGTCGCCGGCGAGCTTGATGACGATCTGCCCCTTGATCTGCGAGATGGACTCCAGCACGTTGTCGCGGATGGGCTGGGAGAACGCCGGGTCGATACCGGGAATGGCGCTGAGCGCGCGCTGCATTTCCGCGGTGATCTTCTCGCGCGTCATGCCGGGACGCCACTGGTCTTCGGGCTTGATGTCGACGAACACCTCGACCGAGGCAATGGTTTTGGGGTCGGTGCCGTCTTCCGGCTGGCCGGCTTTCGACACGGTGGTGCGCACTTCGGGCACTGTGAGCAGCGCCTGGCGTGCCATGCGCAGGATGCGCGTGGCCTCCTCGCTCGACACCGAAGGCGCCATACCGAAGTTGACCCAGGTGGTGCCCTCGTTCAGCTCGGGCAGGAATTCCGAGCCCAGGCGCGAAGCCACCAGCCCCGTGGCACCGAAGGCCAGCAGCGCCAGTACCAGTACCTTGCGCTGGTGCGCCAGCGCCCAGTCGAGCACCGGGGCGTACAGGCGCTTGGCGCCGCGCACCACGCGGTTGTCGCCGTGCGGCAGGCGGCGCTTGAGCATCCAGTAGGCCAGCAGCGGCACCAGCGTGAGCGAGAACACCAGCGAGCCGACCAGCGCCATGGTGACGGACAGGGCCATGGGCTGGAAGATGCGGCCTTCGTGGCGCTGCAGCGCGAAGATGGGAATGTGCGCCGCGATGATGATGAGCATGGAGAACAGCGTGGGCCGGCCCACTTCGTTGGCGGCGCTGATGATGGTGTCGCGCCGGTCGCGTTCGTCCATGTCCTCGCCGCGCTCGGCCAGGCGGTGCATGATGTTTTCCACCACGATCACCGCGCCGTCCACGATGATGCCGAAGTCCATCGCGCCCAGGCTCAGCAGGTTGGCGGGCACGCCCAGCACCTTCAGCCCCATGAAGGTGGCCAGCAGCGACAGCGGTATCACCACCACCACCGCCAGGCTGGCGCGCAGGTTGGACAGGAAGATATACAGCACCAGCGACACCAGCAGCGCGCCTTCGACCAGGTTGCGAAACACCGTACCCAGGGTTTTTTCCATGAGCCAGGTACGGTCGTAGAACGGCACGATGCGCACGCCCGCCGGCAGGCCGCGCTCGTTCAGCGCGGCCACCTTGGCTTTCACGCCCTTGAGCACCTCACTGGCGTTCTCGCCCTTGCGCATGACGACGATGCCGGTGACCGCGTCGTCGTCACCGTCCTGGCCGACGATGCCCAGGCGCGGCACGGCGCCGGTCTTCACCGTTGCCACGTCGCGCACCAGGATGGGGGTGTTGCCGCGCGCGGCCACCACCACGCTGCCAATGTCGTCGGCCGAGCGCAGCAGCCCGATGCCGCGGATGGTGTACTGCTGCGCGCCCTGGGCCACGTAGCTGCCGCCCGCGTTGGCGTTGCCGCGCCCGAGTGCGTCCAGCAGGTTTTGGAAGCTCACTTTGTAGGCGCGCAGCTTGTCCAGGTCGGGCTGCACCTCGTACTGCTTGATGGCCCCGCCCATGCCCACCACGTCGGCCACGCCGGGCACCTGGCGCAGGGCGCGCTCCACGGTCCAGTCCTGCAGGGTGCGCAGCTCGGTGGTGGAGAGGCCGTCGCCCTTGAGGCGGTAGCGCAGGATTTCGCCCACGGGCGTGGCGTTGGGGGCAATGTTGGCCTGCACGCCGGGCGGCAGGTCCACCGCCGCGAGGCGCTCGGCCACCTGCTGGCGCACCACGTTCACGTTGGCATCGTCGTCGTAGGTGACCACGCTGAACGACAGGCCGAACTGCGTGTGCGAGAACACGCGGATGGCATGCGGCAGGCCCGACAGCGCCAGCTCAATGGGCAGCGTGACCTGCTTTTCCACTTCCTCGGGCGCCCGCCCGGGGTACAGCGCGATCACGGTGACCTGGGTGTCGGTCACGTCAGGAAAGGCCTCCACCGACAGGTGCTTGAACGCCGCGAAGCCCGCCGCCGCGAACACCAGCGTGCCGAGGATGATGAACAGCGGCTGGTACAGCGCGTACTGGATCAGGCGCTTCATGGCTGCGTGTCCTTGTGCGTGTCTTCTACGCGCGCCGGTGGGGTGCCGGGCGCGGCGTCTTGCGCCAGGGCCTGCCATTGCTGCGCCAGCAGCAGCACGTTGCCCGCCACGATCTTCTCGCCCGCCGCCAGGCCGCTGGCGACGATGGCCTCGCCCGGCCCCTCGTGCGCCAGGGTGATGCTGCGCGGCTCGAACACGCCGGGTGCGCGCTGCACGTAGACCTGGTGCGTGCGCCCGGCCAGCACCACGGCCTGCGCCGGCACGACGACGCCGCCGCTGCGGTTCTCGGCAACGTGCGCGGTGGCCAGCATCTCGGCCTTGAGGCGGCGGTCGGCGTTGTCCACCACACCGCGCACTTTGATGGTGCGGGTGGCGGGGTCGATGGCGTCGGCGCTGGCGGTGACGCGGCCGCTGAAGGTCTCGCCGGGGTAGGCGCCCACCTGCAGGGTGAAGCGGTCGCCGGGGCGCAGTGAGTCCAGGTCGCCCTCGCGCGCGTCAATCTGCACCCACAGCGAGCGTGGGTCGGTCACCACGAACAGCGCCGGGCCGCCCTGGTCGGGCCGCAGCTCCTGGCCGGGGTTGAGGTTGCGCTCCACCACCACGCCGTCGATGCCGCTGCGCAGCGCGAGCTGCTGGCTCACGCCGGTGCCGCCGCCATACAGCTGCGTGCGCGCCAGCGCGCGGGCCGATTCGGCGTGTGCGCGTGCGGCGTCGGCCTCGGCCTGCTCCAGCTCCTTGCGCGCCACGATGCCGGCGGTGAACAGCTCGCGCTGGCGCGCCAGCGCCTGCTGCGCCAGGTGCTGGTCGGCCTGGGCCTTGGCGGCGTCGGCCTGGGCCTGGCCGAAATCGGGCGATGCCAGCAGTGCCAGCGTGGTGCCCGCCTGCACGCGCTGGCCCAGGTCGGCGCGGATGGCGGCCACGCGCCCGGCGAAGGCCGGGACGATGCGCTGTGTGCGCTCCTCGTTCCACACCAGGCGCGCCGGCAGCTCGACGCGCAGCACGCTGGCCGGGCGGGCCTCGGTGACCGCCAGCAGGGCCAGCTGCGGGTGGTTGCTGGCGTAGTGCAGCTGCCCGGCCTGCAGCACCGGGGGCGTGGGCTCGGGTTCGGCCGGGGGGGCGCTGGCTTGCTGGCAGCCGGGCAGGGCGAGCGCGGCGCACAGCGCCAGGGCGCTGCCGCTGCGGGGGAGGGAGAATGTTGATTTGCTCATGTTTTTATAGCTGCTTGCGCTTTTTGGTAAAGCGCTGGAGGCTGTTTTGGCTATGAATTGGTCAGGGCTGGGTGGACGGGGTGGGCTGGGTGCGCAGCTGCCACAGGCCCTGGGCCTTGGCGTAGTCGGCCCGGGCGCTTATGGCTTCGAGCAGGGTGGCGCGCAGCGTGCGGCGGGCGTCAAGCAGGTCGGTCAGGCCGATGGCGCCTTTGGCGTAGGCCAGCTCGGCGCTTTGCGCCACCTGGCGTGCGCGCGGCACGATGCCGTCCTCGTACCCGGCGGCGCGCTGGGCGGCGCTGGCCAGGGCGGCCTGCAGCGCCTGCAGGTCCAGCAGCGCGGCGCGGCGCGTCTGCGCCAGGGCCTCCTGGGCCTGGTCGAGCTGCGCCTGGGCACGCTGCACCTCGCCCTCGAAGCGATAGCCCCACTGCAGCGGGAATTGCGCGCGCAGCTCCAGCAGCCGGGTCGAGGTGCCGGGAAAGTGGTCGTACGAGGCGCCCACCGTGACGTCGGCCTTGCGCAGGGCCAGCGCGCCCTCCAGCGCGGCCTGGGCCGCCTGCACGCGCGCCTGGGCGGCGCGCACGTCGGGGCGCTGGTCGGCCAGGGCTTCCAGGTCGGTGGCGGGGGCGGGCGGGGTGGTGCGCGCGGGCCAGTCCGCGGGGGTGGCCTCGATGTCGGGCCCGCGCGCGATGCGCTGCGCAAGCGCCAGCGCGGCCTGGGTGCGCGCCAGTTCGGCGGCCTGCGTGTCGCCGCGCGCGCGCTCGGCCTCGATGCGCGTGCGCGCACCGTCCTGCGCCGACAGGTCGCCCGCGCGCACGCGCTGCGCGGCGCTGCGCTCCAGGGCCAGCAGGCCGTCTTCGATGGCGCGCGTCTCGCGCAGGCGCTCCTGCGCCGCCAGCAGCTCGTAGTAGGCGGCCAGCGTGGCCTGCAGCTGCTGCACCTGGATGTCTTCCACATCGTCCTGCGCGGCCTGGGCGGCGGCCTGGGCCGCCTGGGTGCGCAGGCCGCGCTTGTTGCCGCGCTCCCAGGTCCAGTCGATGCCGATGGACTTGTCGATGCGCTTGCGCGTGAGCACGTTGCCGCCGCCCACGCCGTTTTGCAGGTCGATGGACGCGGCCTTGGCGCTGAGCACCGGGGCGGGCGCGTGGTCGGCGGCGAGCACGTCGGCGCGTGCGGCGCTCAGGGCGTGGCGCGCCAGCGCCACGTCGCTGTTGGCCTGGGCGGCGGCCAGGGCCTGGGCCAGGGTGAGCGGCTGCGCCGCATGGCCTGCGCCGGGCAGGGCAGCGGCCAGGGCGCTGATCAGAAACAACTGTCGTATTCTCATGGGTCGCGTTTATCGCGCCCTGTGCCTGACCAGCGCCTGACCTCCTGGAATACGTTGCCATGCGAATCCTGCTCGTTGAAGACGATGCCGTGCTGCGCGCCGTGGTGCGGCGCAGCCTGGCCGACGCCGGCCACCGCGTTGACGTGGCCGCCAGCGTGGCCGAGGCGCGCCACTTCTGGAGCGTGCAGCCCTACGACGCCGTGCTGCTGGACCTGAACCTGCCCCAGGATGCGGGCCAGGGCAGTGCCCCGGCCAGCGGCCTGACGCTGCTGCGTGCCGCGCGCGCGCGCGGCGACCGTACGCCCGTGCTGGTGCTGACGGCGCGTGGCCGCACGCAGGAGCGCATTGATGGCCTGGATGCCGGCGCCGACGACTACCTGGGCAAGCCGTTCGAGCTGGCCGAGGTGGAGGCGCGCCTGCGCGCGCTGGCGCGGCGCAGCCAGGGGGCGCAGGACGTGACCAGGCTGGGCGCGCTGGCGCTGGACCGGCGGGCGCGCCGCTTCACGCTGCATGGCGCGGCGCTGGAGCTGCCGGCGCGCGAGTTCGAGGTGCTGTGGGAGCTGATGACGCCGCCCGGCCGCGTAGTGAGCAAGCGCGTGCTGTCGGACAAGCTGTCGGACTTTGCCGAGGCGCTGGGGGACAACGCGCTGGAGGCCTTCATTTCGCGCCTGCGCAAGAAGCTGGCGGGCAGCGGCGCGGGCATCCGCACGCTGCGCGGCCTGGGCTACATGGCCGAGGCGCAACCGCAGGCCGGGCCATGAGCGGCGCGCTGCCCTCGCTGCGCGCGCGGCTGGCGCGCCACGTGCTGGTGCCGCTGGCGCTGGTGTGGCTGGCCGGGACCATGGCGTCGGTGGGTGTGGCGAACCTGTTCACGCAGCGCGCCTTCGACCGCTCGCTGCTCGACGACGCCTACGCCATTGCCGCCAACGTGCGCCAGGGCGGTGAGGGACTGGAGTTGGCGCTGAGCCCGCACGAGGTCAAGGCGCTGCTGTTCGACCAGGTGGAGACGGTGTACTTCGCCGTGCTGCGCAGCGACGGCTCGCTGCTGGCGGGCAACGCCCACCTGGCTGCCGAGGCTTTGCAGGAGGGTGAGCCGTACCGCTTTTCCGATATCCAGTTCCGGGGCCAGGCGCTGCGCGTGGTGCGCCTGCGGCCGGTGCAGGCAGCGTTTGACGTCATCACGGCCCAGACCGTGCACGGCCGCAACGCCATGCTGCGCAGCGCGCTGCTGTATTCGCTGCTGCCGCAGCTGCTGCTGCTGGGGGCGCTGGCCTGGTGGCTGCACCGTGCCATCGCGCGCGATTTGCAGCCGTTGGCGGCGTTTCAGCAGGCGCTGGCGCAGCGCGACGCGCGCGACCTCGCGCCCCTGCCGGTGCAGGCCAGCACGCGCGACCTGGAGCGCCTGGGCCAGGCGGTGAACGCGCTGCTGGGGCGCGTGGGGGAGGGCGTGCGTGCGCTGCACGAGTTTGCGGGCAACGTGGCGCACGAGCTGCGCACCCCGCTGGCGGGCATCCGCGCGCAGGCCAGCTACGGCCTGGCGCAGCACGACCCGGCGCTGTGGCGCGAGCAGCTCGCGGGCATCGTGCACAGCGAGGCGCGCGCCAGCCACCTGGTGGACCAGCTGCTGGCGCTGGCCCTGGCCGACGAGGCGCGCAGCGCCATGCCGCTGCAGGCGGTGGCGCTGGATGTGCTGGTGCAGGAGACGGTGCTGCGTTTTCTGCCGCGCGCCGATGCCGCCGGGGTGGACTTGGGGGCGCAGGGGCTGGAGCAGCCGGTGGTGGTGCAGGGGCTGCCGCTGCTGATCGAGGGCGTGTTGAGCAACCTGCTCGACAACGCGCTGCGCTACGGCCAGCCGCCGGACGGCGAGACACCGCGCGTGACGGTGGCGCTGGCGCGTGTCGCCAACGAGGTGCGGCTGTCGGTGACCGACAACGGCCCAGGGATTGCCGCGCCGCAGCGCCAGGAGCTGCTGCAGCGCTGGGTGCAGGGCCGGGAGGGCGAGCGCCTGGGCGAGGGCGCGGGGCTGGGTCTGGGCATCGTGGCGCGCTACGCCGAGCTGCTGGGCGCGCAGCTGACGGTACTGCCCGCGCCGCACGGGCACGGGCTGTGCGTGCAGCTGGCGTTTTCCGCAGAATGCTCTTGATTTAATAGCTTCCAGCGCTTGCCTGGCAAGCGCTGGAAGCCAAAAACACTCAAAGCGTGGGGTAGTCGGTATACCCCTCGGCGCCGCCGCCATAGAAGGTCTCGCGCTGCCAGGCGTTGAGCGGGGCGCCTTGGCGCAGGCGTTCCACCAGGTCGGGGTTGGAGATGAAATCGCGGCCGAAGGCGACCATGTCGGCGTGGCCGCTGGCCACAGCCTGCAGCGCCATGTCGCGGGTGTAGCCGTTGTTGACGATCCAGGCGGCGCGCCCGCCCGCATCGCGGTAGGCGGCCTTGAAGGCGGCGTAGTCGAACGGGCGGCCTTCGACCTCGCGCGGCCCGCCGGTAGCGCCTTCGATGACGTGGATGAACGCCAAGCCCAGCGGTGCGAGCTGGCGCGCCACGTGCTCGAACAGCGGCTGCGGCTGGCTGTCGCTGATGTCGTTGGCCGGGGTGACGGGCGACAGGCGCAGGCCCGTCTTGCCCGCGCCGATGGCGTCGGCCACGGCCTGCACCACCTGCACCAGCAGGCGTGCACGGTTTTCCACGCTGCCGCCCCAGGCGTCGGTGCGCTGGTTGGCGCCATCCTTGAGGAACTGGTCGAGCAGGTAGCCGTTGGCGCCGTGGATTTCCACGCCGTCGAAGCCGGCCTGCACGGCGTTGCGCGCGGCGTTGGCGTAGGCCTGGACGATGCCGGGCAGCTCCTCGGCGTCCAGTGCACGCGGTGCCGAGGTCGGGAAGAAGCCGCCCTGGCCGGTGGCGGCGTCGATCAGGTAGGTTTTGGACTGTGCGGTCACGGCCGAAGGCGCCACGGGCGCCGCGCCGCCAGGCTGCAGGCTGGTGTGCGAGACGCGCCCCACGTGCCACAGCTGCGCCACGATCTTGCCGCCGCGCGCGTGCACGGCCTGGGTCACACGCTTCCAGCCTTCGAGTTGCTCGGGCAGGTACAGGCCAGGCACGTCGGCGTAGCCCTGGCCTTGCTGGCTGATGGGCGTGCCCTCGGAAACGAGGAGCCCGGCGCTGGCGCGCTGGGCGTAGTAGGTGGCGGTGAGTTCGCCGGGCACGGTGCGCGGCGAGCGGTTGCGCGTCAGGGGCGCCATGGCGATGCGGTTGGACAGGTGCAGGTCGCCGGCTTGAATCGGGTCGAAAAGGGTACTCATGGAATCGGCCTCCGTGGAGGCGGTAGTGGAAACGGTGCCTGGGAGCGTACCGGCTTGGCGCGCAACGCGCGCTGGCTTGCGTCAACCAGGAGACGCGTGGCGTGCCTCCCCCTGCGGGGTGGGGGAGGCGTGGCGTCTTACTTGAGCAGGCCTTCGGCCTTCATTGCGGCCTGGACGGCCGGGCGGGCTGCAATGCGCTCGCGGTAGGCCGCGAGGTGCTTGAGGCCGGAAATGTCCACGCCGACATGGCCGCACCAGTTGCTGACGGTGAAGAGGTACGCGTCGGCCACGGTGAACTGCTCGCCCATCAGGTAGGGCTTGTGCGCCAGTTCGCCGTCCACCCATTGCAGGCGGCCCAGCAGGCGTTCGCGCACCTGGGCCTTGTAGTCCTCGGGGGTGCCGGGGGTGAACAGCGGGCCGAAGCTCTTGTGCAGCTCGGTGCCGATGAAGGTGAGCCACTCTTGCAGCCGGTAGCGTGCCAGCGTGCCATTGGCCGGGGCCAGGTTCTTGTGCGGTGCCTGGTCGGCCAGGTACTGCACGATGGCAGGGCCTTCGCGCAGGCGGGTGCCGTCGTCCAGTTCGAGCACGGGCACGTAACCCAGCGGGTTGATGGTGTAGAAGTCCGTGCCGTCCTGCAGCTTGTGGCTCTTGGTGCTGGCCAGCACCGGGGTGTAGGCCAGGCCGGCTTCGTGCAGAACGATGTGGGGGGACAGCGAGCAGGCGCCAGGGGAGTAGTACAGCTTCATGCGAGGTCCTTCCTTGCAGTGGGTTGGATGGATGGGGGCCATGCTATGCCATGCGTGGTGGCTTGTCTGCCGCGGGGCTTTCTCCTGGGGGGCTTGGGGCGGTGGCCTGCTCCATCCAGGTGAGCCACTGCATGGCCTGGGTGCGATTGGCACCGCACATGGCCTGGCTCGGCTGCAGCGAGGCGCAGACGGCAGGGCGCTCTGGGTGGCCGAAGATGCGGCAGCGTGCGCCAGCGCCGAGCTGCACGCAGGGCACGCCCGCGGGCTTGCCCTGGGGCATGCCGGGAATGGGCGAGGAAATCGACGGCGCGGTGCAGCAGGCGCCGCAGCCGGGGCGGCATTCCATCTAGCCCTGCAGGCGCTGCGCGGCCCAAAGCACCTGCGTGACCACGGCACGCACGGCCGCCTGGTCGTGCGCATGGCGCAGAGCGCCCTGTTCATCGAAGGCTTCGGCCGCTGCGCTGAGGGCGTAGGCTTGAGGGGCCAGCCAGCACTGCGCGTTGAGCAGCAGCGGGGCGAGATGGCTTTGTGCGCGCAGGCCACCCAGTCGGCCGTTGGACGCGCTGAGCATGCCGACCACTTTGCCGGCCAGCGGGCGGTCGCCCTGGCCCCACACCGGGTGGCCGTTGACCGGGCTGGAGGCCCAGTCGATGGTGTTTTTCAGCAGGGCGGTGTAGCTGCCGTTGTATTCGGGCGAGCAGATGATCCATGCCGGGTGTGCGTCCATCACCTCCTTGAGGCGGAGCACGTCGGCTGGTGTGCCCCGGGCTTCCAGGTCGGCGTTGTACAGCGGGATGTCGAAGTCCGACAGCTCCAGCAGCGTGACGTCGGCCCCGGCCTCGCGGCCCATGCGGGCGGCTGCGGCGGCCAGGCGGCGGTTGAACGATTCGTGGCGGGTGCTGCCCGCGAAGGCGAGGAGTTTCATGGCGCCGATTGAACCACGCCCTGCATGCAGGATATGTGCGTGGTTTCACGTGAAACAAACACCGGCGCGGCGTACTCCCTGCCGCGTGCTTTATCCGCGTCCGATGGCGGTTTGTCGGCGCTCCAGTTGGAACACCGCCACGGTGCCTACCAGGGCATCGGCCTGCTGGCGCAGGCTCTGGGCGGCGGCGGACATTTCCTCGACCAGCGCGGCGTTCTGCTGCGTGGCCTGGTCCATCTGGGTGACGGCTTCTCCCACCTGCGCCACGCCAGCGCTTTGCTCGCGGCTGGCGGCACTGATCTCCGCCACGATCGTGCTCACGCGCTGGATGGAATCGACCACGCGCTGCATGGTTTCTCCGGCCTCGTGGACTTGGTTGCTGCCGGTTTCCACGCGACCCACGCTGTCGCTGATGAGGGTCTTGATCTCGCGTGCCGCCTCGGCGCTGCGACCGGCCAGGCTGCGCACCTCGCTGGCCACCACGGCGAAGCCCCGGCCCTGCTCGCCGGCGCGCGCCGCTTCGACGGCGGCGTTCAGCGCCAGGATGTTGGTCTGGAAGGCGATGCCATCGATCACGCCGATGATGTCTGCGATCTTGCGGCTGCTGTCGTTGATGCCCTGCATGGTGTGGATGACGCGGGCCACGGCCTCGCCGCCTTGTGCGGCAACGTCGGAGGCCTGGCGCGCCAGGGTGCTGGCATTGTGGGCGTGGTCGGCGTTCTGGCGCACCGTGGAGCCGAGCTGCTCCATCGAGGCGGCGGTTTCTTCGAGGGCGCTGGCCTGCGATTCGGTGCGGCCGGAGAGGTCGTGGTTGCCCTGCGAGATTTGCGCGCTGGCGGTGGCCACGGCCTCCGCCCCTTCACGCACGTGGGCGACGACGGAGGCCAGGCTGTCTTGCATGGTCTTGAGCTGGAACATGAGGCTGCTGCGATCGTTTTCTCGCAGGGCGATGGTGCGGCTCAGGTCGCCCTGGGCCACGCGCTCGGCCAGAGCCGCCGCTTCGCTGGGCTCGCCGCCAATGGGCCGCAGCACCAGCCGGTCCATGGCAAAGGCCAGGACGATGGAGACGAGCGCGATGCTGAGCAGGCCCAGGGCTGCGGAAGTCCATTGCAGGCGGTGCACCTGTGCGAGGATTTCATCGGTAGGCACGGTGGCGGCGAACGACCAGGGTGTGGTGATGCCGTCGAGCTGCAGCGGCACCAGAATGCGCGTGGCGTCGGCGTTGGCCTGGGTGTCGTGGAAGACCGTTTCCAGGCGGCGGCCACTGCGGATGGCTTCGCGCATGGACTGGAGCTGCTCTTCTGCAAAGCCGTCTGCGGCCACCATGGGTTTGCCAATCTGGGAAGGGTTCTTGGCAGCCACGTAGAGGGCTTGGTTGGAGAGCAGGCTGGCGTAGCCGCTTTGGTAGATGCGGATGGACTGCACCATCTCCTGGATGCCGTCCAAGGGGATGTCCACGCCTGCGACGCCCACAAAGCGACCGTCGATCTGGATCGGGACCGACAAGGTCGTGATGAGCACGCTCTTGCCTCCGATCTGGTAGGGGTAGGGCTCCACCAGCACATTGCCACCCGTGGACTTGGGCAGCTGGTAGTAGTCGCCCGGGCCGGGCTTGTCGTAGTCGGCCAAGGGCTCCACGGTGGCGCTGCCATTGGTCCCGCCACGGTTCCAGTAAGGCACGTAGCGGCCTGTGGCATCGTGGCCGATGGCGCTGGCGAAGTCGGCGTCACGGCCGTCGAAGGCGTTCGGCTCCCAGCCCGTCCACACGCCGACGAAGCGGGGGTTCTTTTCCAGCACAGAGCGCAGGATGGCGTTGGCGGTCTGGCGGTCGGCGTGGCCCGATGCTTTGAGCGCCACCATGGCGGCGGCCAGCGTGCGTGCGGCCTCCAGCCCCTGCTGCAGCGGGACTGCCGCAGCACGGCCATTGTGGGCGGCCAATTCGCCGGCGTATTGCAGGGCGGCGTCACGCTGCATCTGGCCTGCCTGCCAGGTGAGGATGGACAGGGTCAGCGCAAAACCCGCCAGGATGATGCATGCCACCACCGTCAGCATCTGGGTGCGCAGCGAGAGTTGGCGAAAGAACGACATGAACTTTTTCTCCTTGTAGGCGTGGCTTTTTTTGTGAAGCAAGAACCCCGCCAGCAGTGGGGCGAATGCTTGGTTCATTGTGGGGGCTTTCAGGGTGCAACCTGGCGCGGGTATGACGCGAGGTGCAAAAAAATCCGGGCGGGGTTTCACGTGAAACACTGGACGGCCAAAGGTGGGAAAATTACAGGTTTCCCTGCGCCACCGGAGCCTTGTCCCATGCTGTATCCCCAGGAATTCGATGTCATCGTTGTCGGTGGCGGCCATGCCGGCACGGAGGCGGCGTTGGCGGCTGCGCGCATGGGTTGCAAAACGCTGCTGCTGACCCACAACATCGAGACGCTGGGGCAAATGAGCTGCAACCCCAGCATTGGCGGCATTGGCAAGGGCCACTTGGTCAAGGAGGTGGATGCGCTGGGCGGTGCCATGGCGCTGGCCACGGACGAGGGCGGCATCCAGTTCCGCACACTCAATAGCAGCAAGGGACCTGCGGTACGCGCCACGCGCGCGCAGGCCGACCGCGTGTTGTACAAGGCCGCGATCCGCCGCATGCTGGAGAACCAGAACAACCTGTGGCTGTTCCAGCAGGCGGTGGATGACCTCGTGGTCGAAGGCGACCGGGTGGTGGGGGCGGTGACGCAGGTCGGCATCACCTTCCGCAGCCGCACCGTGGTGCTGACGGCGGGCACCTTCCTCGACGGCAAGATCCATGTCGGCCTGAACAACTACGCGGCCGGGCGCGCGGGCGATCCGCCGGCCGTGAGCCTGTCCAGCCGGCTCAAGGAATTGAAGCTGCCGCAAGGGCGCCTCAAGACCGGCACGCCGCCGCGCATTGACGGGCGCAGCATCGACTTCTCCAAGTGCGAGGAGCAGCCCGGCGACGGCATGCCCGGTGGTGTGAACGAAGGTGTGTTGCCTGTGTTTAGCTTCATGGGCTCGGCGGCGATGCACCCACGCCAGGTGCCGTGCTGGATCACGCATACCAACGAGCGCACGCACGAAATCATCCGCAGCGGCTTTGATCGCAGCCCCATGTTCACCGGCAAGATCGAGGGCGTGGGCCCGCGCTATTGCCCCAGTGTGGAAGACAAGATCAACCGCTTTGCCGACAAGGACAGCCACCAGATCTTCCTGGAGCCCGAAGGCCTGACTACGCACGAGTTCTACCCCAACGGCATCAGCACCAGCCTGCCGTTTGACATCCAGTACGACCTGGTGCGCAGCATGAAGGGGCTGGAGAATGCCCACATCTTGCGCCCTGGCTACGCCATCGAGTACGACTACTTTGACCCGCGCTCGCTCAAGAGCAGTTTCGAGACGCGGCAGATCCAGGGCCTGTTCTTTGCAGGACAAATCAACGGCACCACCGGCTACGAAGAGGCCGCCGCGCAGGGGTTGTTTGCTGGCTTGAATGCGGCGCTGCAATGCCGCGGCGAGGCCCCCTGGCTGCCTGGTCGCGACGAGGCGTACCTGGGCGTGCTGGTGGACGACCTGGTGACCAAGGGCGTGACGGAACCCTACCGCATGTTCACCAGCCGCGCCGAGTTCCGCCTGCAGCTGCGCGAAGACAACGCTGACATGCGCTTGACCGAACAGGGCCGCCGCATGGGCCTGATCGACGATGCGCGCTGGGATGCGTTCAGCCGCAAGCGCGATGCGGTTGCGCGTGAAACTGAACGATTGAAGTCCACCTGGGTGAATCCGCGCATCCTCGCGGCACAGGAGTCCGAGCGCGTGCTGGGCAAGGCCATCGAGCATGAGTACAACCTGTTCGACCTGCTGCGCCGCCCGGGCGTCGGCTACGAGGCGCTCATGTCGCTGGACGGTGGTAAGTACGCGAGCAGCGATGTTTCACGTGAAACGCTGGGCGACCTGGGCGCGTCGGTAATTGAGCAGGTGGAGATCGCCGCCAAGTATGCGGGCTACATCGACCGGCAGAAAGACGAGGTGCAGCGCGCGGCCCACTTCGAGCGGTTGCGGCTGCCGGAGGAGCTGGATTACATGCAGGTGGCGGCCCTGTCGATTGAGGTGCGCCAGAAGCTGCAAAAGCACCGGCCGGAGACACTGGGGCAGGCGTCCCGCATCTCGGGCGTCACTCCGGCGGCCATCTCGCTGCTGCTGGTGCATTTGAAGAAGGGCGGCTTCAAGGGCTTCGCCGTGGAGGCTGCATGATGGATGCCGCGTTGCGCCAAGGCGCGCAGGCCCTGGGGCTTGTGCTGAGCGAGGGGCAGATCACCCAGCTGCTGGATTTTCTGGCCTTGCTGCAGAAATGGAACAAGGTCTACAACCTGACGGCGGTACGCGACCCGCAGGAGATGCTGACCCACCACCTGCTCGACAGTCTGGCGGCCGTGGCGCCGCTGCGTCGCCACCTCGCTGGGCTGCCAGTGGGGCAGGGCGCCCGCCTGCTCGACGTGGGTTCTGGCGGTGGCTTGCCCGGCGTGGTGTTCGCTATCTGCTGTCCTGAGGTCGATGTCAGCTGCGTGGACACCGTGGCCAAGAAGGCCGCGTTCATTCAGCAGGCCGCCGCGGCGCTCAAGCGGCCCAACCTGCACGGCATCCACGCGCGTGTGGAAACACTGGCCGGCCCGTTCGACGTGGTGAGCTGCCGCGCCTTTGCGGCGCTGGCCGACTTCACCGCGTGGTCGCGTCAGGCGCTGGCGCCGCATGCCGTTTGGCTGGCCATGAAGGGCCGGCACCCAAGCGACGAAATCGCCGCGCTGCCGGCCACGGTGCAGGTGTTCCATGTGGAACCACTCACCGTGCCGGGACTGGACGCTGAGCGCTGCATCGTCTGGATGCGGCCTGCCGCCACCGAGGCCGTGGCGTAAACTCGCCCGTTGCTGCCCTGCAGCGCTCGAAGGGTTCCCCATCATGTTCGGCATCGCTGACTACGGCGCGTTCGTCGCCGCGATCATCCTGTTCCTGGCCATTCCCGGTCCTGGCAACCTGGCTCTCATCACCTCCACCGGCAAGGGGGGTGTGCGCGCGGGCATGGCCGCTGGGTTGGGCGTGATCGCGGCCGACCAGGTGCTCATGTGGGCTGCGGTGGCGGGGGTGGCAGCGCTGCTGGCCACCTATCCGGCGGCTTTCCATGCCGTGCAATGGCTGGGTGCAGCCTACCTGGCGTGGCTCGGTTTCAAAATGCTCACGGCCAAGCCGGGCAGCGCGCCGGTGTTGCGCATAGCCCCGCGCCATTACTTCAAGCAGGGGGCCATCATCACGCTACTTAACCCGAAGGCCATCGTCTTTTATATGGCGTTTTTCCCGCTGTTTGTGGACCCGGTGCGGCACCAGGGGCTGCTGACGTTCGGGGTCATGGCGGTGACCATCGCCGTGCTGACGTTTTTCTACAGCCTGACGGTGGTGCTGCTGACGCACCACCTGGCCGAGCGCATGCGCGCCAATCCCACCATCGCGCGCGTGCTGGAAAAAACGGCCGCCGTATTTCTCATCGGCTTCGGCGTCAAGCTGGCCATCTCCAGATAAGTCCATCGCATGGCCAAGATTTTCTGCATCGCCAACCAAAAAGGCGGCGTTGGCAAAACCACCACCACCGTCAATCTCGCTGCGGGCTTGGCCAAGATTGGCCAGCGCGTGTTGCTGGTGGATCTCGACCCACAGGGCAACGCCACCATGGGCTCCGGGGTGGACAAGCGCGGCCTGGCGCTGTCCGTGTACGACGTGCTGCTGGAATCCGCCTCCGTGCAGGAGGCGGCGGTTGCGTCAGGGCCGGGCGGCTACCGCGTGCTGGGCGCCAACCGCGAGCTGGCCGGCGCCGAGGTGGAGTTGGTCGAGCTGGAGCGGCGCGAAAAACGCCTCAAGGCCGCGCTCGATGCGGTGCAGGCGGATTACGACTTCGTACTGATCGACTGCCCGCCATCCCTCTCCATGCTCACGCTCAACGGCTTGTGCAGCGCGCATGGGGTCATCGTGCCCATGCAGTGCGAGTATTTTGCGCTGGAGGGGCTGACGGACCTGGTCAACACCATCAAGCAGGTGCACGCCAACCTCAACCCCGAGCTTCAGATCATTGGCCTGCTGCGCGTGATGTACGACCCGCGCATCACGCTGCAGGCCCAAGTCAGCGAGCAGCTCAAAGGGCATTTCGGCGACAAGGTGTTCAATACCGTCATCCCGCGCAACGTGCGCTTGGCCGAGGCGCCCAGCTATGGCTTGCCCGGGGTGGTGTTTGACCCTGCAGCCAAGGGCAGCCAGGCATTCGTCGAGTTCGCACATGAAATGGTGAAACGCATCCAGGGCATGTAGGGCTACGTATTTCCCCTAATTTCAAACAATTGTGATTTGTGAGTGTTTGTGAGCGATGGTGTGTGGCGAGCCATAGGGGCTGCTACCTAGACTTCGGGCCGGACGCAATCTGCGACTACCGCGATTGCATTTTTAGCCGGAGTCCCCCACGTAAGCGTGCATGCAAGGGCTCTGGCGGCCTCCCGAAAGCCCTGCCATGCCAAGAAGCCACAAACATGTTGCCGTCGCGCCGCCCATGCAGTCCCCTGGGCGTGCACTGGCGGATCAGACGCCGTCATCCCCGCGCTGTGCGCGGTCCCTGCTCTCCCTGCTGGTGGTGCCCATTCTGGGGATGGCCGGTGGCACCGCGTATGCGGCAACCTCGTATGACCTCCTGGTCAACCACGATGCCTTTCAAGTGGGTGGGCCCGTCAATACGACCTCCGATGTGGTCGATGCCCCCGTGGGTGGCACGTTTGTGTACCGCACCAAGTCCAAGATCAACGGCAGCGGCCTTTCAGTGGGCAATGCCACGCTCACGCAGAAGCTTCCCGCCACGGCCATCTTCCAGGGCATTGACGTGCCTGGCGGCTCCGGGGTGGTTTGCACCGGGCAGCCCAGCGTGGGCCAGCCCATCGGCGCAGCCGTCATCACTTGCTCCATCCCGGCGCTGACGTCGGATACCGAGGTGCCGATCGACTTCAAGGTCATCCTGCCGGACGAGGGGACCAACCATGCAGCGCAGGCGACCATCACCGCACTCGACAACACAGATCCGAATGCGGGCAACAGCAACGATATCGAACGCAACATCACCACCTACAAGCGTGCCGATCTGGCCGTGACCATCACGGTCCCCGCGGACAACAGCACGCACCAGCAGGGCAGTGTGGTGAACTACCAAATTCAGGCCCGCAACACCAATGCCACCTATGCGTTTGACCTGAATCCTGGGGAGAAGGCTACGGTGCGCTTTTCCCAGCCTACGGGCACCACCTTCCAGGGCTCTCCCTCTTCTCCTGGGAACGCCTGGACATGTGTCGCTGGCATGGATAACAGCGCGACCCCGCCCGTGCCCGTGTACGACTGCACGTACACCGCGTCGGCAGTGCTTCCTAAGAACACCAACTTGCCGCTGCTGACCATTCCGGTGCTGGTGAACGCCAGCTCCGGCGATACCACCGCCCTGGTCTCTGTCACGGGGCAGACGGCGGGGGGCGTGCGCTTCTTGGATGCCTATCCGGACAACAACACGGATGACGCAACGATCCAGTTCACACCGAACAACCAGCTTGACATGGCCTTGGTGAAAACCGTCGCCCCGGCGGTGATGGACAAGCAGGGCGCCAGTCCGGCCGATGTGACCTACACCCTGAAAGCCACCCGCAATTCCGGCTTGCTCATCCCTCAGGGCATCACGATCACCGACATCCTGCCGGCGAACGTGACCTTCAATGGCGTCGTGATGCCCACGGCGTGGGATTGCTCCGGCTCCACCGGGCAGAACGTTGTTTGCACGTTCGACAACTCGGTCGCGCAGAACGCAAACCTGCCCGACTTGAAGTTCAAGGCCCAGGTGGACGTGGCGAGCGTGTCACTGGCCGGCGGCAAGGCCGTGCTGCAAAACCAGGCCACTCTGGCGGTCGCCAATGAGCCCTCTCCCGGTACCAACAACACCTCCCGGGCCAACCTGACCGTCACCAACCAGGTTTCCCTGAGCACGGCCAAGGCTGCGTACAAGGCCGCGGGTGGCACCCCCAACCCGGCGAACGACACAGCGGCGGGCGTGATTGCCAACGGGGACGAGTTCTACTATGAAATCAAGGTGCACAACGACAGCGATATCCCCGTCCAGTCTGGCCAGACCATCACACTGACGGATGTGCTGGACGGCCAACTGGAGTACAAGGGGGCCGATGGCGCCTGGTCGTGCACGGCAAGCCCGTCAAGCTGGTCGGTCGGCACGCCGCAAACGGTGACCTGCCAGTTGACGGCAGGCATCCCCGCCAGGGGGGCCAATGACCTGTACCTGAAAGTCAAGGCGCATATCAGTTCGGGCCAATGGGCCACGATTGCGAACCAGGCTGCGGTGACGTGCCCAGTAACCCGCGACTGCGCAACGCCAACGATCTTGACGAACAACCACGAGATCAAGTTGTCCGACTTGCATGCGGACCTGTCCATTGCCAAGGCGGCAGCGGTCACGCCTGGCTTTGCCTATGGCGACGGTGTCTCCGGCTCCGAGGTGGTGTACACCCTGAAGGTGAAGAACGCTGTGCCTGTCACGGTGCCACCAGCGAATCCAGCGGATTTTCAGACGGCTAAGACCGTGGAAATCACCGATGTGGTGGACAACCTGCTGAACAGGAACTCCAGCCCGGATGCCGATCCCGTGACGGGTGCCCCCAGGTACGCGAATAACCGCTTTGTGGAAGCTACGGTTCAATTGCCCACGCCGACCACTGTGACGGCTGATGCATGCACCTACAGCAATGTCGCGAACAATGCGGATGCGCTGGAAGTGAAATGCACTTTGCACGATGTGCCTGTCGGAGACGATGAATACACGGTCACCATCAAGGCGCGCCAGTATGTGGACCCCGCCAGCAGCGCCAACCAGGCGAACAAGATCACGAACACTGCTTTTGTCCGCTCTCCAGACACTGCGGAGTACGACAGTGCCAACAACAAAGACTCCGCAGAGGTCACCCTCACGGCGCTGACCAACATGACGGCTGAAAAGCAGGCTGCCCCCGGCAGTGCGCTCGCCGGCCAGAAGATCGAATACACCCTGAACGCGACCAACCAGGGGCCATCCAAGGCCACGGCCGTGAAGGTGGTGGACACGTTGCCGCTGGGCATGATCTGGGTGACCGCGCCCACCATCAGCAGTGGCTCCTGCACACTGGCCAACGGCGACACCATTGCCGCAGGCCTGGTGGTAACCAATGCCAACCGCGAGATGACCTGCGCTTGGACGGGTGCGGCCGCCACCTTCAACGCTGGCAACACGACGAAGAGCGTCAAGTACGCCCTGCGTTCGGCCACCATGGGCTATCCGGCATCGGTACAAAACAGTGCCTATGTGGACACCACCACGCTCGAAACCCTTCCCTTGAGCGCCAGCGGCACGGACAACAGGACCGACAAGACGGTCACGCTGGACCAGCCCAAGCTGAATGTGCTCATCACCATGGGCCACACCAACGATGGCCTGCCGCTGAACGGCCAAACCCAGTACACCATCACGGTGACGAACAGCGGCGAGTCCACCTCCTATGCCACTAATGTGGAGATGATCGACGTATTTCCGGCCGCTGGCTCGACAGCGACCTTCGATCCGCTCTCCGCGGTGGTCGATAGCGTGGTCGCGTCCACGAACCCCAACCGCTTCGATCCCAGCAACTGCGCGTTTGTCGTAACCGGGCTGAAGTGCAATTTCCCCTGGCTGGCACCGGGCGAATCGGCAGTGATCAAGTTCTCGATGAAAGCCACGGCCATCAACAATGGCGGCATTCCCGTGGGCACCATCCTGCACGAGGCCACCGTGAGCGCTGATGCTGAGTACCTGGACGGCGGCAAGGACGTGAGCAAGGACAACACGGTCAAGGACCGCACCTCGGCCTACGACCAGGGCCAGGTCGATCCTGCCGACTTGCGCGATGTTGACCTATCGATCAAGAAGACCGTGACCAGCCCCACCAGCGGCAACGTCGAGGTGGGCGGCCAGATTGCATACCGGCTGACCGTGAAGAACGAGGAAACGGTCAAGAACCTGGTGAACGGCAATGCCAAGGTGGTCGACGTTCTGTCCGAGGGGCTGGAACTGGCAGGCGCTGCGCCTTCCGGCTGCAGCTACACGGCAGCCACCCGCACGCTGGAGTGCACGGTCACCGACCTGAACGCAGGCGCTTCGCGGATCTTCGACTTCACCGTCACGGTCAATGCGATTGCTCCGGGTCAGACGGCTGTCGTCAACAAGGCTACCGTCACCAGCTTGGGCGATCCGGTGGATCCGAACAACGAAGACGAGACCCCCGGCGTGCCCGTGAGCGACCTGGACGTCGGCCTGGTCAAGACGGTGAACATGGCCACACTGAATGTCGGTCAGACCCTGACTTACACGCTACAGGCCACCAACCACGGGACCGTGGCCGGCCAGAATGTGGTGATCACTGACACGTTGCCGACGGGGCTCAAATTCCTGGCCTCGCCCGATGGCTGCACGGCTTCCGCAGGTGTGGTGACCTGCAACGTGGGCACCCTCGCCGCCAAGGAAACGAAGGCCCTCAGGTTCACCGCCACGCTGATGGCGGATGTTCGTGGCACGACGCTGCGCAATTGCGCCAGGGTACAGGCCCCTGGCGACAAGAACCCGGCGAACGACGAAAGCTGTGCTGAGTCGAAGGTGCCCGGCCCCGGCGACACCAACCCGAAGTCCATCCCCGTCCTGGACAACATCGGCTTGGCCCTCATGGCCCTGCTGGTGATGGGCTTCGCCGGGACCCGGCTGCGCCGTCGCTCTTGAACGGCTGCCCTGAGCGCTGAAGGGCGCTGAGGAGCGCCTGTCCCCATCGCCGCCGCCATGCCTGGGTGCATGGCGGCGGCGATGTGCTTTGCGCCTCGGGCAGAATATCGCCTGGCGATTCATCAAGAAAAATGCCTCTAACGCACGTCCATCAGGCGCAAGCAGCTCCTGAAAAAATAGCAATGAAGTCTTCCACCATCCTGCTCCTGCCCGGCTGGCAGAACTCCGGCCCCGGCCATTGGCAGACCGCGTGGGAACGCCTGCACGGCGACCAGCGCGTGGAGCAGCACGACTGGGCACGCCCGCTGCGCGGCGACTGGTCGGCGCGGCTGGAGGAGGTGGTGGCCGACATCCCCGGCCCCGTGGTGCTGGCGGCACACAGTCTGGGCTGCATCCTCACGGCCTGGTGGGCAGCGCATACGCGCCATGCGCACAAGGTGCGCGGCGCGCTGCTGGTGGCGCCGGGCGACGTGGAGCGGCCCGCGTTGGCGCCGCAGCTCGCCGGCTGGGCGCCGATCGCGCGCCAGCGGCTGCCTTTCCCGGCGCTGCTGGTGGGCAGCCGCGACGACCCGTATTGCAGCCTTGAGCGCGCGCAGGCGCTGGCGTCGGACTGGGGCGCGCGCTTTGTCGATGCCGGTGCGCGCGGCCACATCAATGCCGAATCGGGGCTGGGCGCGTGGCCCGAGGGGCGGGCACTGCTCCAATCGCTGACAGACAAGGACTGAAAGACACGCATGGTCACCAAGAAACCCAAGGGCCTCGGGCGCGGCCTCGAAGCATTGCTAGGCCCTAAAGTCGAGGACAAGGCCGTGCCGGCCGAGGCCACGCCGGCGGGCCTGCCCAGCACGCTGGCGCTGGACCAACTCGTGCCCGGCATCTACCAGCCGCGCACGCGCATGGACGAAGGTGCGCTGTACGAGCTGGCCGAGAGCATCAAGGCCCAGGGCATCATGCAGCCGATCCTGGTGCGCAAGCTCACCGGCGGCGAGCATGCCGGCAAGTACGAAATCATCGCGGGTGAGCGGCGCTATCGCGCCTCGCGTCTGGCAGGCCTGGACACGGTACCTGTGCTGGTGCGCGAGGTGCCCGACGAGGCCGCTGCGGCCATGGCGCTGATCGAGAACATCCAGCGCGAAGACCTGAACCCGTTGGAAGAGGCGCAGGGCCTGCAGCGCCTGGTGCGTGAATTCGGCCTGACGCATGAGCAGGCCGCGCAGGCCGTGGGCCGCTCGCGCAGCGCGGCCAGCAACCTGTTGCGCTTGCTGAACCTGGCCGAGCCAGTGCAGACCATGCTCATGGCGGGCGACATCGACATGGGCCATGCGCGCGCGCTGCTGGCGCTGGACCGGGCCACGCAGATCACTGCGGGCAACCAGATCGCTGCCAAAAAGCTCTCGGTGCGCGAGGCAGAAAGCCTGGTGAAAAAGCTGGGGGCCGAGTTCCAGCTCGTGCCGCAAAAGCCCAAAAATGAGAAGTCACGCGATTTGAAGCGCGTGGAAGAAGAACTGTCCGACCTGCTCATGGCCGAGGTCGAGGTGCGTGTGAAAAAGCGCGTCAAGCGCGGCGGGCGCACCGAGGAAATGGGTGAGCTCGCCATCCAGTTCGGCTCGCTCGATGCGCTCAACGGCCTGATCGAGCGCCTGCGCGCTGAGAACGTGTGAACGAATCCGCCATGCCCGCTCATCACGCCAAAACACGCCCCCTCTGCGTTGCAAATGCTCGCCATAGCCCGCACTATGGCTGCGCTTTGCGCCTTGATGGGCCGCGTTTTGGCGCGCTGCTCGGTCACGCCGGATTCATTCACACGTTCTGACTGACGCTTCGCCCCGGCCCATGCGCCTGCCCTGGCCCGCGCCTGCACTCATCGCCTGGGCCGGCGCCTGGGCGCTGCACGCACTGCTGCTGCCGCGCGCGGGCCCGCTGGCGGCTCTGCTGGCGGGCTGTGCGCTGGGTACGCTGGCCAGCCTCTGGGGTACACGCTGGTGGCGCCGGGTGCTGATTGCACTGGGCTTTCCGCTGTCGCTGGCATTGACCGGGGCTGCCGCACTGCCAGCCTGGGCCTGGCTGATTCCGCTGGCCCTGCTGCTCGCGGTGTACCCGCTCAACGCCTGGCGCGATGCCCCGCTGTTCCCCACGCCTGCGGGGGCGCTGCAGGGACTGGAGACGCTCGCGCCGCTGCCGCCGGGGGCGCGTGTGCTGGATGCGGGGTGTGGTCTGGGCGATGGGCTGCGCGCGCTGCGCCAGGCCTATCCGCTGGCCCGGCTGGATGGGTTGGAGCGCAGCTGGCCCTTGCGCTGGCTGTGCGCGCTGCGCTGTCCCTGGGCGCGTGTGCGGCAGGGTGACATCTGGCTCGCCGACTGGAGCAGCTACCAGCTGGTCTATCTCTTCCAGCGGCCCGAGAGCATGACCCGTGCCCTGGTCAAGGCCGGCGAAATGGCGCCAGGCAGCTGGCTGGTGAGCCTGGAGTTTCCTCTGCCTGGCGTGGCGCCGCAGGCGCAATGGCCTGCCCGCGAGGGCGGCCGCATGGTGTGGGTTTATTGCTTGCCGTTACGGGTGTAGACAAATTTCACACGGTTTGTGAAAAATGGTTTGCTACAGTAACGCCCGGTATTCCAAACCGGCCGTCACAGACCATAAAACCAATCGTAACGGGACGCTATCGCCGGATTCATTCAGCGCATCGGAGAGGGGATGCATGAAGGAGCCGGCTTCTTTCCTGGTGAGAAACGCGCCTAGCCGTGGCTACCTGGCACGCGGTGGATCGGCGGCGGGTGTGCGTCGGGTGGCCGTACTTTCTATTACCCGGGAGGAGAATCCATGCATCCAAAAAACCTGTTGCGCACCCGCCTGTGGGGTGCGCTGGCGCTGAGCGTGTCGCTCGCCGGCTGCGCCACCATGCAAAGCCACGACAAACTGGCCACGGAAGTCCAGGCTTCCAGCCGCGCCGAGGGCATTCCCGCCGCCCTGGCGCGCCTGGACGCGTCGGCCAAGTCGGACGACGACAAGAAGGCGCTGCTCTACAACCTGGAGCGCGGCGAGCTGCTGCGCCTGGACAACCGCTACGAGGACAGCATCCAGTCGTTCATGGTGGCCGATGCGCGCGTCAAGGAGTGGGAGGAGACCGCCAAGCTTGATCCCAGCAAGCTCATGGGCACCATGGGTGCGGCCCTGATCAGCGAACGCTTAAAGAGCTACGAGGGCCAGGACTACGAGAAGGTGTTCCTGACCACCCGCCTGGCGCTGAACCGCGTGGCCCTGGGCGACCTGGAGAACGCACGCGTGGACATCAAGCGCACGCACGAGCGCGAGGCCGTGATTGCCGAGTTCCGCGCCAAGGAAACGGCCGCGGCCGAGGAGGAGGCGCAGTCCAAGGGCGCCACCAAGGGCGGCAAAGAGCTGGACGGCTACCCCGTCGAAACCCTGAATGACCCCGAGGTGCTGGCGCTGAAGAATGGTTACCAGAATGCGTTGAGCCATTACCTCTCGGGCTACCTGTACGAAGTCATGAACGAGCCGGGTCTGGCCGCGCCGGGCTACCGCAAGGCCATTGAGCTGAAGCCGGAAACGGCGGTGCTGGAGGAGGGGCTGCGCGGTCTCGACAAGCGCACCAGCTTCACCTGGAAGCGCCGCCAGCGCATGACCGACGTGCTCTTCCTCGTCGAGGCGGGCGATGCCCCGGCGCGCAAGCCCCGGGCCTTCACGCTGCCCGTGCCCACGGGGCGGGGCATGGTGACGGCGAGCATCTCGTACCCGGTGATCGAGCCTTCCAACGACCCGCTGCTGACCCAGGTGTCCGCGGGCGGGCAGGACCTGAAGCTGGAGCGCGTGGTCGACGTGAACGTGATGGCGCGCCGCGTGCTCAAGGACGAAATGCCCGGCATGGTGCTGCGCGGCATCACGCGCGCCGTGGCCAAGGGCGTGGTGCAGGACCAGCTGCAAAAGAATGCCGGGCTGTTCGGCGCCCTGGTCGGCGCCGTGGCCTCGGTGGCCACCGAGCAGGCCGACGACCGCATGTGGCGCATGCTGCCCGGCCGCGTTTATGTGGCGCGTGGCTATTTGCCGCCGGGCGAGCACCAGCTGACCATCGACGGACGCCCGCTCGAAGGCACCGTCACCATCGACGGCCAGTACGCGCTGGTGCCGCTGCGCTTTTATGGCGACCGCGTGCTCGTCGGCCAGGTGTCAGTGATGGGCCAACTGGCCCCCGCGCCCGCTGCCGCACCGGCTCCTGCCGCCGTGCCGGCCCCTGCCACCAAACCCGCACCACGCAAGCGCCCCGCCAAGGTGGCGAACGCGAGCTGACGGCGTTGTATTCAGAACCCGGAGTCTTACCCATGAACCTTCTTCGTACCTCCTTGGCCGCCGGCTTCCTCGCGGCTGGTTTGGTGGCTGCGCCTGCCATGGCGCAGCAGCACGACCCCGCCACGCCCCCTGCCGTCGCTGCCAAGGTGGCGCTGCGCGGTGAGGCCAACGGCATCGCCGTGCGCGAGATGCGCCTTGTGCGCAAGAACGACATCCTGACCGTGCAGGCGGATCTCTCCAACAGCGGCCGCAGCGACCGCACGGTGTACTACCGCTTCCGCTGGCTCGACAGCGTAGGCAACCAAGTGGGCGACGGCGAGTCGTGGAAACAGCTCGGCGTGCTGGGCCTGGGGATGCAGACCGTCAAGAGCGTGGCGCCGACCAATGCCGCCGTTGATCTGCGCCTGGAAATGAACGTGGAATCGCGCTGATGCAGCGCACAGCAAAGGAGAAAACCAACATGCAGCAAACCACCCGGCGCCGCGCCTTCGCCCTGGCACTTGCCGCCAGCACCCTGGCGCTGAGCGCCTGCCAGAACCTGTCCTCGCCCGTGATCCGCTTCGACCGCCAGGTCAACTACGGCGATGCCAAGGGCGTCGAGCTGGTTACCAACGAATTCGGCTCCAGCGACCTGCAAATGATCGCCGAGAAGATGACCGGCAGCCTGCTCGAAACCGGCATCTTCCAGGGCCGCCCCACGGTGACCATTTCCACTGTGAAGAACAAGACCAGCGAGTACATCGACACCACCAACGTCATGAGCTCCATCCAGACGGCGCTGGTCAAGTCGGGCAAGGTGCGTTTCACCCGCTCCATCAACGAAATGCAGCAGGGCGTGGACGAACTGCAGCGCCAGAACCAGAGCGGCCTGTACAAGCAGAACACCACCGCCAAGGTCGGCCAGATGACGGCGGCCAAGTACCAGCTGGAAGGCGAGCTGACCAGCATCGTCAAGCAAAGCGCCTCCACCAAGGACGTGTTCTACAAGTTCACGCTCAAGCTGTTCGATGTCCAGGAGGGCACCATCGAATGGCAGGACGAAAAGGAAATCCGCAAGACCAGCAAGAGATAAGGAGGCATCCCCCTGAGTCGCTGCGCGCCTTCCCCCTTCTTTTGGCTTCGCCGGGAAGGGGGGCGCCGCCAGCGCGGCGGGGCGGCCCGTGCACGGCGTCTGCCGGCCTGGGCCGTGCCGATTTTGGGGGTATGCGCCATCGAATTCCAGTGCATAAGGAGCATTCCATGCAACGCAGAACCACCCTGGGCGCCGCCTGCGCCCTGCTGGCCGCCACGGCCCTGACCTGGGGCGTGGCCGCGCAGGCGCAGCAGCCTGGCGCCGCGCCGCGCATCGCCGTCACCAACCTGGCGTACGCACAGCAGGTGTCGGAGTATTTCGTGGCCGGCACCTACCAGGAAAGCAGCCAGATGAGCGCGCAGGGCAGCTACAGCAGCGGCCACAGCCACGGCATGTACGGCGGCTCGGGCTCGGCGTCGGGCCAGCAGTCCATGCAGGCCTCGGCGCAGGCCAGCGGCACCTACGTGGCCGGGCGCTACAGCTACATCGAGCAGCGCGACCTGGCGGGCTATACCAACGACATCAAGGGCGCCATCCTGCAGGGCACCTACTTCAAGCTGGTGCAGGGCAAGGCGTTCGACGCCGGCGCCCCGCAGCCCAGCAAGGCCGAGCAGGTGCTGAACCAGGTGCAGACCGGCAAGATGCATACGCCGCGCGCCCAGCCGCAGGTGACCGACGTGATCGCGCGCATCAAGAAGGGCGAGTTCAATGGCGCCGACTACGTGCTGTTCGGCTCCGTGAGCTCCATCGACTTCACCGACGCGCTCTCGCCCCTGCAGGGCACCACCAGCGCCACGCGCCAGTACGGCCTGCAACTGCTGGCCGACTTCTCGCTCATCAACACCAAGACCTACGAGATCAAGGCCGCCTTCTCCGCGCAGGGCGCGGGCAACGACACCAAGATCCTGTCCAACCGCGGCGACATTGCGCCGCCCAACCGGGCCAAGGTGATGCGCGAAACCTCGCTCTCGCTGGCGCAGGACGTGTACCAGCAGCTGACCATGCAGCTGGGCTACTCCGACCCCAACCTGGCGCGCGGCGTGCGCCCGGGCCAGCCGCCCATGCCCTACCCGGCGGGCCAGCCGATGGCGCCGCAGCAGCCGGAGCAGGTGCTGATCCTGAAGTGACGCACCCCGCCGCGCTACCCCCGCGCAAGGCCAGCCCCCGGCTGGCCTTTTTGCTGGGCGTGCTCCTGGCTCTCGGGGGCTGCGCGCAGTTGCCCGGGGCGCCAGAGTCGCCCGCGCCCCCGGGCTTTCGCACCCTGGTGCTCCCCGGCCGCGATGGCGCCACGCTGCAGGCCCTGGAGCGCGGCGCGCGCGTGGCGCCGCTGCGCTACCGCGTCGTGGTCGTGCCCGGGTCCGGCTGTGCTGGCATGGGGGCGTTTGCCGGGCGCTACTTCGCCGGGCTGCTGCATGCGCAGGTGCTGGTGCTGCACAAGCCTGGCGTGGACCCACATGCACGTACCGCGCCCGGCGACTGCGCCAGCGGCTTCGTGCAGCAGGACCGTCTGTCGGCCTGGTTGGCGCATGCCCGCGCCGCGCTGCAGGCCGATGCGCTGTGGCGCCAGGGCGAGCCGCCCGTGCCGCAGCTGCTGGTGGGCATCTCCGAAGGCGCCGAGCTGCTGCCCGCCCTGGCGCCCGAGGTACCGCAGCTCGCCGGCCTGGTGCTGATCGGCGCCAGCGGGTTGGACCCGCAGCAGGCCGGCGTCCTGCAGGCCGAGCGCCTGGGCGCGCAGGCCGCTTGGGCGGCTCTGGGCCACATCCAGGCCAGCCGCTGGGCCGACAGCGCCGTGGTGCAGGGCCGCAGCCTGGGCTACTGGCGCGACCTGTGGAGCTGGCCGCTCGCGCTGCCGCTGGTGCGCAGCCCCTGGCCGCTGCTGCAAGTGTGGGGCGGCGACGATGCCCTGGTGCCCGCCGCTGCGTACGCGCACTTCGCGCACCTGGCCGCGCGGCGCACCGTGCCGTACTGCGCACGCCGCATCGGCGGCGCTGACCACGGCCTGCAGCGCCCGGACGGCAGCGACGGCGTGCAGCAGGTGTGGGCCTGGGTGGAGCAATGGGCCCGCGCCCCGCAGGCCGGCCTGTGCGGCCCCGGCGTCAGCGCGGCCGATGCATCGTGAAGAGCTGTTCGGGCCCGACCGTGAAATAGTCCGCCGGCCCGCCCGCGCGCAGGATGTGGCCGGCGTTGGCGGTGTCATAAATGCCGTCCCTGAGCAGCGCCTTGTCGATGTGCACTGCCACCACCTCGCCCAGCACCAGCCAGGTGTCCACCGCCGTGCCGTCCGCGCCATGCAGTTGCTGCACCTGCGTGCAGCGGCACTCGAAGGTGACGCGGCTCTCGGCCACGCGCGGCGGGCGTACCAGCGTGGAGGCCCGCGGCGTGAGGCCCGCCAGCACGAACTCGTCCACCTCGGGTGGCACCGCAGCGCAGGTGGTGTTCATCGCCTCGGCCAGGTCGCGCGTGGCCAGGTTCCACACGAACTCGCCCGTGGCCTGCACGTTGCGCACTGTGTCCTTGTAGCCGATGCTGGCGAAGCCCACGATGGGCGGCACGTAGTTGAAGGCGTTGAAGAAACTGTAGGGTGCCAGGTTGGCCGCGCCCTGCGCGTTGCAGGTGGAGATCCAGCCGATGGGGCGCGGCCCCACGATGGCGTTGAACGGATCGTGCGGCAGGCCGTGGCCCTGGCGGGGCTGGTAGCTGTGGATGTCGGTGGTGCGCATCGCGCCAGTGTGCGGCAAAACGCTGGCGCGGTCATGGGCCTTCGCGTGTGCTCTTAAATGAATAGCTGGTAGCGCTTGCCACATCAGCGTTAGAGGCCAAAAGAAACCATGACTTCAGGGCGCTGCCTGCACCGCCGCCTCCCCCCGCTGCTGCCCCAGGAAGCGCCCCGGCGGCATGCCCACCGTGCGGCGCACCATGGCGCTGAAGGCGCTGGGGTTGTAGCCCAGCTCGGCCGCGATCTGGCCCATGGGCGTGCGCGCCGCCGCCAGGGCCACCGCCTTGGCCAGCACCACCTGCTGGCGCCATTGGGTGAAGCTGCTGCCCAGCTCCTGGCGGAACAGCCGGGCCACGGTGCGCGGGCTGGCGCCTGAGTCCTGCGCCCAGCCCTGCAGTGTGGCGTGGCGCGTGGGGTCGTCCAGCACTGCCTCGCACAGCTGGCGCAGGCGCTTGTCGCGCGGCAGTGCCACGCCCAGGGGTACGGCACGGGCGCGGCGCAGCTCGTCGAGCACCAGGGCGCTGATGTGGCGCTCGCGCCGCAGCGCCTCGGGCGAGGGCGGGGCGGCGCTGTCGGGCGTGGTGTCGAGGGCGCGCACCAGGGCGTGCAGCAGCGCCGACACCTCCAGCACCCGGCACTGCTGCCAGGCCTGCCCGGGCGTTCCCGGCCCCCCTGGCCCGCTGCGCCCGCGCGGCTGGTAGAGGTACAGCGTGTGCAAGTGCGCTGCGTCCACCATGGTCACGGCATGCTCCACCCCGGGTGGAATCCACAGCGCGCGCGAGGGCGGCACGATGTAGGTGCCGCGCGCAGCGGTGAGCCGCACCACGCCCTCGGTGGACAGGGCAATCTGCGCCCAGGCATGGCTGTGGGGCAGCACATGCGTGTCTGCCGGAAGGTAGCGCGTCTTGGCGCGCAGTGGGCGGCGCGCAGTGGGCTCGAACAGGTGGGGCGTGAGCGCGTCCACCGAAGGGGCGCTGGCACCAGACGGTGCGCGCAGCGGGGCAGGGTTTGGCATGTTTGCGATATTAATTGGCAGGCTGTCGCTAACCAGCCGCCGCCGTCCATGCCTACCATCGCTGCCATGACGACATCTGCCCCCTTGCCTGCCTTGCGCCAGGACGCGCGCACCATCGGCCTCATTGGTCTGGCGCACGGCTCCTCGCATTTTTTCCACATGCTGCTGCCGCCGCTGTTCCCGTTCCTGATCGCCGAGTTCGGCTACAGCTACTCGCAACTGGGGCTGCTGCTCTCGGTGTTCTTCATCGTCTCTGGCGTGGGCCAGGCGCTGGCGGGCTTTCTGGTGGACCGGGTGGGCGCACGCCCGGTGCTGTTCGGCGCGCTGGGCAGTTTCGTGGCCTCGGGCCTGGTGGCGGGCAGCGCCAGCGGCTACCCCGGGCTGGTGCTGGCAGCGGTGCTGGCGGGGCTGGGCAACGCGCCGTTCCATCCGGTGGACTTCACCATCCTGAACAAGCGTGTGTCGCCGCAGCGCTTGGGCCACGGTTTTGCGGTGCACGGCATCTCGGGCAACCTGGGCTGGGCCACGGCGCCGGTGTTCATGGCGGGCATCGCCACGGCCACGGGCTCGTGGCGCGTGGCTTGCCTGAGTGGCGCGGCCCTGGCGTTGCTGGTGTTGGCCACCATGGTGTGGCACCGCGATGCGCTGGACGACCGCCAGGCCGTGGCCGCCGGGCCGGGCGGCAAGGCCGCGCCCGCAGCGGTGCCGGAGCATCCGCTGGCCTTTCTGCGCCTGCCGTCGGTGTGGCTGTGCTTTTCCTTCTTCTTCTGGAGCACCTGCTCGCTGAGTGCCATCCAGAGCTTCGCCAGCCCGGCGCTGCAGCAGATGTACGCCATGCCGCTGTCGCTGACGGCCATGGTGGTCACGGGCTACATGCTGTGCAGCGCTGCCGGCATGGTGGTGGGCGGCTTCATCGTCGGGCGTGTGGCGCGGCTGGAGAAGACCATCAGCGCCTGCCTGTTGGCCTCGGCGGCGCTGCTGCTGCTGGTGGCCCTGGGCTGGCTGCCGGGCGCGGCGGCCCTGGCGCTGGTGGCGTTGGCGGGCGCGGGCATTGGCATCGCTGGCCCGTCGCGCGACATGCTGATCAAGCGCGCCGCGCCACCCGGCGCCACGGGGCGCGTGTATGGCACGGTGTATTCCGGGCTGGACCTGGGCTTCGCCGTGTCTGCGCCGCTGTTCGGCGCGCTGCTCGACCGGGGGCAGACCGCCGCCATCTTCTACGGCTCAGCCCTGGCGCTGGTGCTGGGCGTGGCCTCGGCCGGGCTGGTGGGCGCTGGCGTGGCGGCGCGTGCGGCAAGGCCCGTGGGGGCCTCGGCCTGAAGCTGGTTTGGTGCTCTTGAAAAGAGAGCTGTTAGCGCTTGCTGGGTAAGGGTTAGAGCCGATTTTTGCTCTAAAGCGCTACAGCGCCGCCAGCGTGCGCGCCATGTAGACCGCGCCTGCGCCATAGCTGGCCAGGTGCTGGCGCTGATGCGCATCGGGCACGGCCTGCGCGGCGTAGCCCTGGCGCTGCCAGTAGCCTTGTGAGCCCTGCACGGACACCAGCGCGCTGTGGCGCAGGCCTTCGGCCCGGGCGCGTGCCCACAGGGGTGCCAACAGGGCGCGGGCCAGGCCCTGGCCGGCGCAGCGGGGCAGCACGGCCATGTCGTGCAGGTACAGCGTATCGGGGGCCGCGCAGGCCGTGAAGTCGCCGTGCAGCGGCGTAACCTTGCCCAGGCGGGAGCGGTACGCCGCCAGGTAGGCCACGACCTCGCCCGCCTGCACGATCACCAGCGAGCACTGCGCCGGGCTGGCCAGGCGGCGCGCGAAAACGTCGGCACTTTCGGCAAACGCTGCGCCGTAGCATGCCTGCTGCACCGCCAGCAGGCCGGGCAGGTCTTCCGCCGCGAGGGGGCGGGGCAGGGCGGTCATTGGGGCCGTTGGGGGCGCGGCAGGTAGTCGTCTAGCGACAGGCCTTTTTCCTGCAGCAAGGCTTCGAGCACTGGTGCCAGGCGGCCCAGGCTTTCCTGCACGGCCTCGCGCACCGTGTCCACCACCACCTGGGTGCTGCGCTCGATCTCGATGTTCAGGCGGTCGCCCACCTGCACGGCCTCGAACACCGTGGCGCGGCGCGTCTCGGGAATGAGCCAGACCTCGAACCAGCCCTCGGCGCGGTTCACCTCCGCCACCGTGAGGCTGGCGCCGTGCAGCGCGATGTAGCCCTTGGCGAACACGTAGCGGCGGAAGGCCTCGGGCACGGCCACGCGCCAGACGAGGTTGTTCTCCAGTTCGCGGCGTTCCACGAGCGTGCCGGTGAAATCCACGTGGCCCGACAGCGGGTGGCCGCCGATCTCGGCACCGTCCTTGGCGGCGCGCTCCACGTTCACGCGGCCGCCCTCGCGGTAGCTGCCCAGCGTGGTGATGTTGAGGCTTTGCAGCATCACGTCGAAGCAGGCCTGCGTGGGCGAGAGGATCTCGGTCACCGTGAGGCACACGCCGTCCGTCGCCACGCTGGCGCCGATGGCCAGGTCCTGGCAGAAGCCCTCGGGAAAGTCGAGGGTGAAGGTGCGCAGGCCGGCGCGGTCGTGGATGGCGGCGATGGTGGCCGTGGCTTGGACGATGCCTGTGAACATGGGCGGTCGGCGGAAAGCTGCAAAGCAAAGGATTGTGCCAGCGCCTTCTTGGTGGACGCCCATGGGACTGCCACGGCATTGACAAGATAGTAATAGGTTACTATCTTTCGTGGCATGAACTCACCTGCCAAATACCTGTCAGCCGAAGCGCGCCGGGCTGCGACGGTCGAGGCGGTCATCCAACTGGCTGCGCAGACGCCTCCGAGCGAAATCACCACCACGGCCATTGCCCAGCACATGGGCGTGACACAGGGCGCCTTGTTCAAGCATTTCCCGACCAAAGAGGCGATCCTGGAGGCCGTCATGGTCTGGGTTGCCGAGCACTTGCTCAGCCGGGTGGACGAGGCGGCGCACGCTGCCCAGGCCCATGGCGGGGCATTAGCGGCGCTGGAGGCCATATTCCTCGCACACGTAGACTTCGTGGTGGAGCATCCTGGCGTACCGCGCATGCTGTTTGGTGAGCTGCAGCGCAGTGAAATGACTGCCCCCAAGCGCGTGGTGCAAACGCTGCTGGGCCACTACGGTGCACGCCTGCAGCAATGGCTGGCCCAAGGCCAGGCCCAGGGCCAGGTCGCTGGCGCCTTGGACTGCGCTACGGCCGTCACGCTGTTTATTGGCTCCCTCCAGGGCCTTGTCATGCAATCGATGCTGGCTGGCGACGTCCTGCACATGCGCCAGCAGGCAGCCCCGGTATTCGCGTTGTACCGACGCGCGGTCATGGCGGTTCCAGCGGGAGATGCCCCATGACGTTCCCCACACTGCAACGGCGCACCGTGGCGCTGGCAGCCCTGCTGCTCCCCCTGGCCGGGTTGCTGGGCTATGTGGCTCTGCGTTCGGGGCCCCTGGCTCCCGTGGCTGTTACCGAAGCCGAGGTACGCAGCCAGGTGCTGCGGCCCGCGCTGTTCGGCATCGGCACTGTGGAGGCGCGGCAGACATACCGCATCGGCCCCACCGCAGCGGGGCGGCTACAGCACTTGGCCGTGGACGTGGGGGACGCTGTGCGCACAGGCCAGCCCCTGGGCGCGATGGATCCGGTGGATCTGGACGAACGCATCCGCGCCCAGGAAGCCGCGTACAAACGCGCGGAAGCGGCCGTGCGCGAAGCCAGCGCCCGCCAGGCCTTCGCGGCAGCCCAGGCGCAGCGCTACGCCCAACTGGAAGTCGCGCGCTCGACCAGTGAAGAGACCGTGCAGCTCAAGCGCCAGGAGCTGGCCGTGGCTGACGCCGCCCTGGCTGCCGCGCGCGGAGAGGCTGCCCGGGTGCAGGCGGATACGGCGGCCCTGCGCAGCCAGCGCAGCCACCTGCGCCTGCTGGCACCTGCGGACGGTGTGGTGACCGTGCGCGACGCGGAGCCTGGCAGCACTGTGCTGGCAGGCCAGGCGGTTCTGGAAGTAGTGGCGCCGCACAGCCTGTGGGTGCATCTGCGCATCGACCAGGCCAGCGCCGCGGGCCTTGTCGCGGGCCTGCCGGCGCAAGTGCATCTGCGTTCGCACCCTGGTGCACCGTTGCCCGGGCGGGTGCTGCGCGTGGAGCCCAAGGCAGACGCCGTGACGGAGGAAACGCTGGCCAAGGTGGTTTTCACGCAACTGCCCACGCCTTTGCCGCCGTTGGGTGAGCTGGCCGAGGTCTCGGTCGACCTGCCTGCGTTGCCGGCTACGCCAGTGGTGCCGAACGCTGCCCTCCAGCGGCTGGGTGCCCAGCGGGGGGTGTGGCGCCATGGCCCGGGTGGCCTGCATTTCACCCCGGTGACCACGGGGCGCGCCGACCTGGAGGGCAACGTGCAGATACTACAGGGCCTGGAGGCCGGGGATCGCATCATTGTCTACAGCGAGAAGGCGCTGACCCCGCGCACGCGCGTGCGTGTGGAGTCCCAGTTGGTGAAGGCCCAGCCATGATCTCGCTTGCGGGCCGCGACATCCTGCACAGCTGGGGCAAGTTTGTTTTCACGGGGGTGGGCCTGGGGCTGCTTATCGGCGTCACGCTGGTCATGGCGGGGGTGTACCGGGGCATGGTTGACGACGGTCAGGCCTTGCTGGACAACAGCGGCGCCGACCTGTGGGTGGTGCAGCAGCATACGCAGGGGCCGTACGCTGAATCCTCCAGCCTGAGCGACGACGCCTACCGTACGCTGCGTGGCATCGAAGGTGTGGCCGAAGCGGCCAATGTGACCTACTTCACCATGCAAGTGCGCCGCGACACGCCGGTGCCGACGGACGTACGCGCCATGGTGGTGGGCATTACCCCAGGCGCAGCCTGGGGCGCGCCTGGCTATCCCCCCACGCTGGTCGCTGGGCGCCACATTACCCGGGGCCACTACGAGGCCGTGGCCGACATGGCCTCCGGCGTCGCGCTGGGCGAGCGGTTGACGATCCGGCGCAACCAGTACACCGTAGTCGGCCTGACGCGGCGCATGGTGTCTTCCAGTGGCGACCCGATGGTGTTCATCCCGCTGAAGGACGCCCAGCAGGCGCAGTTCCTCAAGGACAACGATGCCATCCACCGCCAGCGCCAGCGCACGGCGGCCAACCCGGCGTTCAATCGTCCCGGAGTGCCTGGCCTGCGCGAAGCGATCGATGCGTCGCAAACCAACAGCAGCACCGTGAACGCGGTGTTGCTGCGCCTGGCGCCCGGGGCCGACGCGCAGGCCGTTGCCGACACAGTTCGCCGCTACGTGCGCCTGGGCGTCTACACGCGGGCGCAGATGCAAGAAATCCTGGTCAGCAAGCTCATCGCCACTTCGGCGCGCCAGATCGGCATGTTCCTGGCCATCCTGGCGCTGGTGAGCGCGGCCATCGTGGCTTTCATCATCTACTCGCTGACCATGGACAAGATCCGCGAAATCGCGGTGCTCAAGCTCATCGGCACCAAGAACCGCACCATCGCCGCGATGATCCTGCAGCAGGCGCTGGCGTTGGGCCTGATCGGCTTTGCCGTAGGGAAGATCAGCGCTACGTTCGCCGCGCCGTTCTTTCCCAAATACGTGCTGCTGGTGCCGCAGGACTCACTGGCCGGGTTCTTCGCGGTACAGGCGCTGTGCGCGTTGGCCAGCGTCATTGCCATCCGCGTGGCGCTGCGCATCGACCCCGCCGAAGCCATCGGTGGTTGACAGGAGATGGCCATGACCGAGCCGCACCACGGCATTCACATACAAGGCCTGTCCAAGCGCTACGGCAGCGGCGATACCGCAGTGCTTGCGCTCAAGGACGTCAACATGCAGGTTGCCCCCGGCGAGGTGGTCGGCCTGATCGGGCCCTCGGGCTCGGGCAAGAGCTCGCTGCTCAAATGCCTGGGTGCCGTCACCGATCCCACTGCGGGCCGCATGACGCTGGGCGGCCAGACCATCTACGACAACGGCTGGCAGGTGCGTGATCTGCGTGCGTTGCGGCGCGACAAAATCGGCTTCGTCTTTCAGGCACCGTACCTGATTCCGTTCCTGGATGTGACCGATAACGTCGCGCTCCTGCCCATGCTGGCGGGCCTACCCAACGGCCAGGCGCGTGCGCGGGCGCTGGAGCTGCTGCGTGCGCTGGACGTGCAGCACCGCGCGCGTGCCATGCCCGCGCAGCTGTCAGGCGGTGAGCAGCAACGCGTGGCCATCGCCAGGGGGCTGGTCAACCGCCCGCCTGTGATCCTGGCCGACGAGCCCACGGCGCCACTGGATTCGGAGCGCGCGCTCTCGGTGATGCGCATCCTGGGCGAGATGGCGCGCGCCTACCACACCGCCATCGTCGTCGTCACCCACGACGAAAAAATCATCCCGACGTTCCGGCGGCTGTACCACATCCGCGACGGGGTCACGCACGAAGAGGCGGGCCAAGCCCGGCCTTTGGCTTAACCACGCTTTCCACGTCTCACCATGCGTCCTCTAGCCCCCGCCGTCTTGCCCCCTCTGGGGGGCGCCCGTACTCGTGCTGCCGCCATGGCCCTGGGCTGCCTGCTTGCGGCATGGCTGACCGGCTGCGCCAGCAGCCGCCAGGAGCTGGTACCTCCTGCCGCTGTGGCATCCGATGACGCCCTGGCACCCTGGAGCGACGGTCCGCACCAGTCAGCCGCCACGCCCCCGCGCGTCGCGGGGCTGGCACTGCCCGGCCCCTGGTGGGAAAGTTTGCAGTCGCCAGCGCTGAGTGCACTGATTGCCCAGGCCCAAGCGGCCAGCCCCACGCTGGCCACCGCCGAGGCGGCGCTGCGCCAGGCCGAGGCGCTGCAAAACGCCCAAGCGGCCACCACCGCACAGCCCCAGCTCGACGCCACCGTGGGCGCGCAGCGCCAGCACACCTCCCCGGCAGCCCTGGGGCAAAGCGGCGAGGGCCGCAGTTTCAGCCTGTACAGCGCGGGTTTGCAGGTGCGCTACCTGTTTGATCTATCGGGTGCCAGCCAACACACGCTCCAGGCCCTCGCAGCGCGCACCGAATGGCGCCGCCACGAGCAGACCGCCGCGCGGCGGGCCCTCGCCGGCCAGATTGCCGCCACCGCCATCGCGCGGGCGCGCTGGGCGGCGCAGGTTGAGGCTACGCACACCCTCGTGCAACAACAGCAGGCCCTGGCGGACATCGCCCAGGCGCGCGTGCGCCTGGGCCAAGCCACGCCCGACGAAGCCCTGGCACTGCAGGCCCTGGCGGCACAAACACGTGCCAGCCTGCCCGCGCTGCGCCAGCAGCTGCAGCAGGCCGAGCACGTACTGGCCGTGCTGGCAGGCCAGCCTCCCGGCATCCAGCCCCTGCATGCTTTCGCGTTGGGCGACTTCACCTTGCCGACCCAGTTGCCGCTGCGTGTGCCATCGCAACTGGTACGCCAACGGCCAGACATCCAGGCCAGCGAGGCGCTGCTGCACGCCGCGCACGCCGAACACGGCGCTACCGTGGCACGACGCTACCCGCAGCTGCAGCTGAGCGCCAACCTGGGCAGCCAGGCCCTGACCAGTGGCGCCTTGTTTGGTGCGGGCGCGGCGGTGTGGGCACTGGGCGGGCAATTGGTACAGCCGCTTTTCAATCCGGCGCAACAGGGCCGGGAGGCTGCGGCGCTGGCCGCGCTGCAAGCGGCCAGCGCCCAGTACCAGGGCGTGGTGCTGCAGGCCTTGCGCCAGGTAGCCGACGCCCTGGGTGCCCTGGACCACGGCGCGCAGGCGCTGCAGGCCCTGCGCGAAGCCGATGCGGCGGCCCAGGCTTCCGCACACACCGTGCAGCGCCGCTATGCCCTGGGTGCCGCCAGCTACGTGCAGCTGGTGCAAGCCCAGCAGCAGGCGACACAAGCGACCTTGCTGCGGGCCCAGGCCCAAGCACAGCAACTGGCCGACTGCGTGGCCTTGTACCAGGCCCTGGGTACGCCTTGAGCCAGGCGGTGCCGCGTGCCCGGCGCAAGCGCTCGCTGCAAGGAAAAAACGTGAAAGAAAAAAGGCACCAGGCCATACCCAGTGAGCGCGAGCAGCTATGTTTTTTGAGGATTTCGTGCCCAGGGGCCTGCCAAGGCCTTGTTAGTCACAGGCCGGCAGGCACAGGTGCAGCCGCGCACCGCCTAGCGGCGAAGCCAGTGCCTGCACGCTGCCGCCGTAGGTCTCGGCCAGGGCGCGCACGATATCCAGGCCCAGGCCTGCGCCGGGGCGCTGCTCGTCAAGCTGCACGCCGCGCTGGAACATGCGCTCGCGCTGCGCTTCGGGAATGCCGGGGCCGTCGTCGTCCACGGTGAAGCACAGCTGCGCGCCTTCGCGCTGTACGTCCACCACCACGCGCGTGCGCGCCCATTTGCCGGCGTTGTCGATCAGGTTGCCCAGCAGTTCGTACAGATCCTGGGCCTCGCCGCGGAAAGCCCCATCCTGTGCCTGGGCGGCCAGCGCGAAGTGCACGCCGCGTGCCTCGTGCAGCCGGGCCATGGTGCGCAGCAGCGCCTGCACGGGTGCCAGCACCGGCGTGCGCAGGCCGGTAGCGCGTACGGCAGCGGCTGCGCGGGCGCGTGCCAGGTGCCAATCCACCTGGCGCCGCGCAATGGCGACCTGCTCGTTGACCAACTGCGCCAGCGGGCTGCTGTTGTCTTGCGCCGCCGCATTGGCCAGGATCGAGAGCGGCGTATGCACGGCATGCGCCAGGTTGCCGGCCTGGGTGCGGGCGCGCTGCACCATGTCGGCGTTTTCCGCCAGCACGTGGTTGAACTCGTTCACCAGCGGCTGCAGCTCCTGCGGAAAGCGCCCCGCCAGTTGCGCGGCCTGGCCGCCGCGTACATCCGCCAGGCGTGCGCGCAGCAGTTGCAGCGGGCGCAGCGCCAAGTGCAATTGCATGGCCACCGCGGCCGCCAGCCCCAGCCCCAGCATGCCCAGCGCCAGCAGCAGCATGTGGGTGAAGCGCTGGATGGGTTCGGCGACCAGGGCCTTGTCGGCGGCCACCACGAGGCGCAGTGGCGGCGCGTCGTCGTCGGGCAATTGCAGGGTGCGCGCGACGGCCACCAGGTCGTGCCCCAGAGCGTCGCACTGCACCAGCACACGCTCGCCCTGGGCGGCGTCTTGCGAGGCCGGGATGGTCAGGGTCTGGTCCCACAGCGAGCGCGAGCGCGCCACCCCCGCTTGGGGCTGGGTGCCCAGGCGGTCGATTTGCCAATACAGGCCGGACAGGGGCTGGCCCAGCCGGGCATCGGCCCCCATGGGGGCGAGGCTCACGCGGCCATCCGGTGCCCAGTCCACCGCGCCGCTCAGGTGGTTGAGCTGCATCACCAGTTGGGTTTGCAGCTGCTGCGTGATGTGGTCTTGGAACAGCGCGCGCAACCCCCAGCCGGCCAGGGCAATGGTGAGCAGCATCCACGCCAGCGTGCCCGCCAGCAGGCGCAGGCGCAGCGAGCCGCCACTGTCCGTTTCACCGGGTGGGGGCGGCGTGTTCATGGCGTGGCGCTGGCCTCCACCAGCCGGTAGCCCAGGCCGCGCACGGTCTCGATGCTGCCGGGCGGCAGCTTTTTGCGCAGGCGCCCGACGAAGACCTCAATGGTGTTCGAGTCACGGTCGCTGCCTTCGGCGTAGATGTGTTCGGACAGGTCCGTGCGCGACAGCACTTCGCCCTTGCGCTGCATGAGCTGCGACAGCAGCTTGAACTCGTGGCTGGTGAGAACCAGCGGCTGTCCGTTCACCAGCACACGCGCCTGGCGGGTGTCGAGCGAGATGGCGCCGCAGTGCCATTGCGCGCTGGCGTGTTCGCCCTGGCGGCGCAGCAGCGCGCGCAGGCGCGCCATCAGCTCCTCCATGTGGAAAGGCTTGGCCAGGTAGTCATCCGCCCCGGCGTCGATGCCTGCCACCTTTTCCTGCCAGGCGCTGCGCGCCGTGAGGATGAGCACCGGCATGTTGCGTCCCGCGGCACGCCAGCGCCGCAGCACCGAGAGCCCGTCGAGCACGGGCAGGCCCAAATCGAGCACCACCGCGTCAAACGCCTCCACCTCGCCCAGGTAGTGCGCTTGGGCACCATCGGCGGCGCAGTCCACCGTGTGGCCGGCGGCGGCAATCGCTTGCGCCAGTTGGGCGCGCAGCACGGGTTCGTCTTCCACCACCAGGATGCGCATCAGGGGCCTTTGCGTTTGATGCCGAGCACACGGCCGTTCACCGCATCGACCTTGAGCTTGGCGAGCCGCCCGTCGCGCTGCAGCAGGCGGATTTCATAGATGAAGCGGCCATCCTCATGCTCGAACTCGACCTTGAGCGCCTGCCCGTCGTACTCGCGCTCGACCCGGTCCAGCACGGTGCGCAATGGCAGCACCTGCCCCTGCTCCAGAGCCTGGCGCGCCAGGTCGTGGTCATCGCTTTCGCCATGCGCCGGGCTGTGTGCAGTCGCCCCCAGGCCCAGCACGCAGGCCAGCAGACCCAACGTAGCGAGGCGGTGCAAGGGGCGTGGGCGGGGAGTGAACATGGCGGTTTTTATACCTCCGATCGCATGAATGGCGCATGAACACCGCCTTCAGCTGGGGTTCAGGCGGGTGTTTTCAGAATGCATGCCAGGCCAGGCATCGTGCTTTGCCACCCGCTTTGAGGAGCGCCTCCATGAAATTCACGCCCATCGCCGCCGCCCTGGCACTTTCTGTTGCCGCCCTGGTGCCCGCCCAGGCCGCCACGGCTGCACATGACCACGGCCACAGCCAGAGCCACGCAGCGCCCACGGCGGCGCTGCATCTGAATGCCGGGCAAAAGTGGGAGACCGATGCCCCCTTGCGCCAGGCCATGGCCCGGCTGCGTCAGCACATGGCGCCAGCGCTTGGCCCGATCCATGCCAAGCGGCTGCCCGCGGCGGAATACGCCCGCCTGGGGCGGGAGGTTGAAGCCGCCGTGGCCGACATCGTCGCCCAGTGCAAGCTGCCGCCCGAGGCCGATGCCCAGTTGCACCTGGTCGTCGCCGAACTGCTGCAGGGCGCCGAGCAAATGACCGGCCAGCGTGGCAAGCCGCGCAACGGCGCGCTCCAGGTGGTCTCTGCCCTCGACAGCTACGCGCGCTACTTCGCCGACCCCGACTTCCGGCCCCTGGCCCACTGAAGCCGGGCCATGGCACACAGCACCGCAATGATCCTGCGCTCACGATAAGAAGTGGCTCCCATGCGTACCAAAGCTGTCATCGGTATCTGGCTGTCGGCCATCACCCTGGCATGGATGGCCGTGTTACCCGCTGACCTGGGCGTTTCGCCTTTGGTGGACGCCCAGGGCGCGGCCACCGGCTGGTGGCAGCTGCGCCAGCAGGCCGTGTACCTGTCCGGGCTGTGGAGCATCGGCCTGATGGCGCTGACCATGGTTCTGGCGCTGCGCCTGCCGTGGCTGGAGCGCCCGCTGGGCGGCATGGACCAGGTCTATCGGCTGCACAAGTGGGCTGGCATCAGCGCGGCGCTGGCAGCCCTCCTGCACTGGGCTGCCGATGAGTCCAGCGACTGGATCAAGGGCCTGTGGGGGCGCGCCGGCCGGCCCGCGCGCGAAGCCGTGCTGCCCTGGCTCACCGACGCGCGGGGCTTTGCCAAGGACCTGGGCGAGATGGCGTTCTACCTGCTGCTGGCCATGGTGGCCATCACGCTGCTGACCCGGTTGCTGCCCTACAAGCCGTGGCGCTTGCTGCACCGCGCCATGCCGCTGGTGTTCTTGGCGCTCACGCTGCATACCGTGGCGCTGATGCCGCTGACCTTTTGGGCGCTGCCGCTGGGCTTGCTCATGGGCACGCTGCTGGCGCTGGGCAGTCTGGCGGCGGTGTGGTCGTTGGCAGGCAGGATCGGCCGCGCCCGCAGCTACGCAGGCCGCATTCACGCCGTGCAGGTGCTGGGCGACGGCGGCGCGGCGGCCCCCATCGAGGTGATCTGTGCCATGCCCGCGCGCTGGCCCAGCCACCGCGCGGGGCAGTTTGCCTTTGTGCGCTTTGACGCCTCGGAGGGTGCCCACCCCTTCACCATCGCCAGCGCACCGGGCAGCCTGGGCAGGAGCGATGCGGGCGAGCCGCTGCTGCGCCTGGTAATCAAGCCGCTGGGCGACTACACCCGCACCCTGGGCCTGCGTCTGCAGGCCGGGCAGCGCGTGGACATCGAAGGCCCCTACGGCCGCTTTGACGGCCGGGGCCGCCGCCAGCGCCAGCAGGTGTGGGTGGCCGGCGGCGTGGGCATCACCCCCTTCCTCGCGCTGCTGGAGGCCCGCCAGCCGGGGGCCGCCTCCGATACGTCAAAGCTGCAGCCCGTGCACATGCACTACTGCACCCGCGACGCCGCCACCGACCCGCTGCTGCCCCGCCTGCGCGCGCTGTGCGCGCAGGCCCAGCCGCCCGTGGTTCTGACGGTGCATGGCGACGCCCAGGGCCAGCGCCTGCGCCCCGAGGACCTGGAGGCCATTCCCGGCCCGCTGGACATCTGGTTCTGCGGCCCCCAGGGCCTGGGCAATGCGCTGCAAGCGCACGCCAGCGGCCCCCGCCCGTGGCGATTGCACCGCGAATCGTTTGCCATGCGTTGATTTACCCCAAGGAGATTTCCATGAAACACACGGTCCCTCTTCTCGCGCTGTCCCTGGCCCTCGCTGCCGCCCCGGCACTGGCCGATGATGACTGCGAAGCCCCGGTACAGAAATGGCAATCGCGCGACGCCGTGATGCAGCACGCAGCAGCCCAGGGCTGGCAGGTACAACGCCTGAAGATTGACGACGGCTGCTACGAAATCCGTGGCCGCGACGCCCAGGGCCGCAGTTTCAAAGCCAAGCTGGACCCCCAGACGCTGCGCGTGGTGAAGATGAAACTGCGGAGCGACGACCTCCATGAACGTGAGCGTCGCCGCGAACGCAACGCCGCACCGGTCAATGCGCCCATCCAAGACGCCGTCCCAGGTGCTGTGCCCACCCCGGCGCACAGCCCCGTGCTGACCCCGGGCACCACGCCGCGCGGCCAGATCGAATAACCCCCACCCCATTTTTTCGGAGACCGTCCATGTCCACCACCAAACCCCTGCTGACCACCCTGGCCGCCGCCTGTGCGCTGGCCGTGCCTGCCCTGGCGCAAGCCCGGCAGGTCACGCTCACCACCCAGCTAAAGAACTACGGCGGTGACGGCGCCTACCTCGCCGTGTACCTCACCGACCCCAAGGGCGCTTACGCCGGCACGCTCTGGGTGGCGGGCGGCAAGGCCAAGTACTACAAGCATTTGGCGGACTGGAACCGCCTGTCCGCCGGCGACAGCAAGCGCCTGCAGGGCGTGACCGGCGCCAGCGTGGGCGTGGGCCGCACCCTCAAGGTGACGGCCGACCTGGCCGACGCACTGCTGGATGCGGGCTACGAGATCCGCATCGACGCTGCCGCCGAGGACATGCGCGACAGCCCCTCGGAAATCCGCGTGCCGCTGTCCACCGCGCAGGCGGGTAAGCCACAGGCGGGCAAGCAGTACATCCAGGCGTTCAGCTACCAACTCAAGTAAACAAAGGGAGCTCCCATGGTTTGGCGGCAACTCCATCGCTGGCTGGGTTTGGTGGCGGGCACGCTGGCGCTGGTGCTGGGCATCACGGGCACGCTGCTGGCGCTCGACCCGCTGCGCAACGCTTGGCAGGCAGCCCCGGCAGCGCAGGACTTGCCGGTGGCGACGCTGGTGCAGCGCGTGCAGGCCAGCGTGCCCGGCGCGGAGGAAATCCGCCGCCTGCCCTCGGGCGGTATCGTGGTCCATGCCTTCGACAACGGCCAGGCCCAGGCCCTGCGCGTGGACCCGGCGGACGGCCGCGTGCTGGGCGGCTACCAGCCCTCGCTGCTGCCGCGCTGGTTGAAGAACCTGCACCGCGCCCTGCTGCTGGGCGATGCCGGGCGCATGGTCGCCGCCGCAGTGGCCCTGGCCATGCTGGGGCTGTCGGTCTCGGGCCTGGTGCTGCTGCTGCGCCGCATGGGCGGCTGGCGCCACCTCGCGGGCCCGGTACGCGGCACGCTGGCGCAGCGCCTGCATGTGCTGGCTGGGCGGGTGGCGCTGCCGGTGCTGGCGGTGTCGGCTGCTGCGGCGCTCGTCATGAGCGCGGCCACCTTCGGCCTGATGCCGCTGGACGCAGCGCCAGAGCCCGACGTCGCCTCCGTGCCAGGCAGCCAGCCACCGCTTTTGGCCGCGCAGTTGCCCCTGCTGCAGGACGTGCGCGTGCAGGACCTGCGCAAGCTCAACCTGCCCGCCGCCGACGACCCGCAGGACACCTGGCAGGTCACCACCACCCAGGGCCAGGGCTGGGTGGACCGCTACAGCGGCCAGATGCTGGTCTGGCAGGACGCCACGGCCGCGCAGCGCGTGCACGATTGGGCGCTGCTGCTGCACACCGGCGAGGGCGCCTGGGCCTGGGCGTTGCTGCTGGGCGCCATGGGGGCGAGCATCCCGCTGTTCTGGGGTACCGGGCTATGGCTGTGGTGGCAGGCACGCCGCAGCCGCCCGCGCATTGCCAACAACACCCCGCTAGCGCAGGCCGACAGCCTGGTCTTTGTCGCCAGCGAAGGCGGCAGCACCTGGGGCTTTGCCCAGGCCCTGCATGCCGCGCTGGTGGCCGCGGGCCACCGCGTGCACACCACGGCGCTGGAGCACTGGCGCGTACCGCCCACGGCGCGCCAGGTTTATGTGCTGGCCGCCACCTATGGCGACGGCCAGCCGCCTGCCCATGCGGCGCGCGCGCTGGAAGCCATGGCGCGCCAGCCGGCAACGGCCGCGCAGGTCGCCGTGCTGGGCTTTGGCGACCGCCAGTTCCCCGCCTTTTGCGCCTTTGCCGAGGCACTGGAAGCAACGCTGCGCCGCCAGGGCTGGCCCGCGCTGCTGCCATTGGAGCGCGTTCACCAGCAGTCCGCCCAGGAATTTGCCCGCTGGGGGCAGGCGCTGGCGCAGGCCCTGGGGCAGCAACTTGCAATCGACTACCGGCCGCGCCTGCCGCCAACCGTGGCGCTCACCCTCGTGGCGCGGCAGGACTTTGCAGGCGGTGCGGGCGAGCCCGCAGCCATTTTGCGTTTTGCCCTGCCCGGCCGCAGCCTGCCGCGCTTCGCCGCGGGCGACCTGGTCGGTGTGGTTCCACCAGACCAGGCGGTGCCGCGCTACTACTCGCTGGCCAGCGGCACACGCGACGGCTTTGTCGAAATCTGCGTGCGCCGTATGCCCGGCGGCGTGTGCTCCAACCACCTGCATGCGCTGCAGCCGGGCGACAGTGTGCAGGCATTCATCCGGCCCAATCCGGGCTTTGTGTTGCCGGCGGGCCACACGCCCGTGCTGCTGATTGGCGCAGGTACCGGCGTGGCGCCACTGGCCGGCTTCATCCGTGGCAACACGGCCCACCGACCCATGCACCTGTACTACGGTGCGCGCGACCCGGCACGGGACTTCTACTTCGGCACCGCGCTGCAAGCCTGGCAGGCCGAGGGCCGCCTGAGCGGCCTGCACACCACGTTCTCGCGCCTGCCGGACGGCGGCGGCTACGTGCAAGACGCACTGCGCCGTGACGGCACCCAGGTGCGTGCGCTGCTGGCCCAGGGTGCCTGTGTGCGGGTCTGCGGCAGCCGTCCCATGGCACACGGCGTGGCGCAGGTTCTGGAATCGTTGCTGGCCCCCCTGGGCCTGTGCCTGGCGCAACTCAAGGCCAAAGGACGCTATGCCGAAGACTTGTTCTGACCCGCAGCGGCAGACGCTGCACGGCCCCACCATGGGGACACGCTGGTCGGTCACCTGCGATATGCCGGCGGGTACCGATACCGCCGCCCTGCACGCGGCCCTGGCGGCGGCGGTGGACACCGTAGACACCCAGATGTCGCCCTGGAAGCCCGATAGCGACCTGAATCGGATCAACCAAGCGCCGTGCCATACCTGGGTGGCCGTACCGCAACCTCTGCTGGAGGTACTGGCTTGCGCGCTCGATATCAGCCGCTCGAGCCGGGGGGCCTTCGACCCCGGTGCTGGGGCGCTGGTGGACGCTTGGGGCTTTGGGGCGGCGCGCCAAGCGCCTGATGCGCAGGCCATCCGCGCGGCCGCGCAAGCGCCGCGCACACCCACCCACGAAGCACTGGAGCTGGACCGGGCTGGTGCCCGCGTGCGCAAGCACGCGCCACGGCAGCTGGATTTGTGTGGCATTGCCAAGGGCTATGCCGTGGACTGCATGGCGACCGTGCTGCAGGCGCATGGGCTGGCCCACGCGCTGGTGGCGCTGGATGGCGAGCTGCGCGCGCTGGGTGCCCAGGCCGATGGGACGCCCTGGGCCGTGGCGCTGGAGCGGCCGGTGCCCGGGCTGCGCGCCGTCCAGGGCGTCCTGGCCGTGCAAGACCTGGCGGTGGCCACCTCGGGAGACTACCGGCACTACCTGGAGGTGGGGGGCGCCCGTCTGGCCCACTCCATGGACACCCGCCGTGGCGCTCCGGTGCGCAACGACGTGGCCTCGGTCACCGTACTGGCGCGCACCTGCATGCAGGCCGACGCCTGGGCGACTGCGCTGCTCGTGGCCGGTGTCGGCGAAGGCCTGGTGCTGGCCCAGCGCCAGGCGCTGGAGGCGCTGTGGCTGCTGCGCCGGGGCGACGCCCTGGTGGAAGTCGGCACCGGCCGCTTTGCCCCTGCATCGCCTGCACCCTGAGGCCGTGCACGCCTTCTGCGCGGCGGTGCGGCTGTCTCCCAGGTGGCAGCGCCGTGACCAGAGCCCTTTCAGCATGGCGCCTTCCAACCAACGACAAGGAGACACCATGCCCTACGCGCACGTGAACGGCCAGCGCCTGTACTACGAAGATACCGGGGGCGACGGCCCGGCCATCGTCTTCTCGCACGGGCTGCTGATGGACGGCAGCATGTTCGCGCCCCAGGTGCAGGCGCTGCGCGGTGCGTGGCGCTGCATTACCTGGGACGAGCGTGGCCACGGCCAGACCGCCACGGGCACGTGTGCGCCGTTCAGCTACTACGACTCGGCCGACGACGTGGTGGCGCTGCTGGCGCACCTGGGCATCGGGCGCGCGGTGTTCGCGGGCATGTCGCAGGGCGGCTACCTGTCGCTGCGCGCTGCGTTGCGCCACCCGCAGGTGGTGCGCGCGCTGGTGCTGATCGACACCCAGGCGCTGCCCGAAGAGGCCGAGAAGATGGCGGGCCACCAGGTCATCATCCAAGAATGGCTGGAGCGCGGCCTGTCGGACGAGCGCGCGCGCACCATCGAGCACATCATCCTTGGCGATGGCTGGGAGGGCGCCTCTGCCTGGCGCGCCGCGTGGCAGCGCATGCAGCCGGCCGACCTGCTGGCATGCTTCACCACGCTGGCCACGCGCGACGACATCAGCGGCGAACTGGGCCGCATCACCGCGCCCGCGCTGGTGCTGCACGGCGACGCCGACCACGCCATCGCGTTGGAGCGCGCCCAGGCCATGGCCGCGGGCCTGCCGCACGCGCGCATGGTGGTGGTGCCTGGCGCGGGCCACGCGGCCAACCTCACGCACCCCCAGCCGGTGAATGCGGCGCTGGCGCAGTTCCTGGCGCAGCTGCCGCAGTAGGTTTGCTCATGTATCAGTAGCTGCTAGCGCTTACTGCATAAGGCCGGGGGTCTAATTTTGTTCAAAATTGGGTGGATCAGGCCGCCGCCAGCGTGGCGCGCGCCTTGTCCAGCCACAGCTGCAGGCTGTCCACCAGGTCCTGGTGGCTGAACGAGCAGCTTTCCTCGGTGAACAGGGCGCCGGCCTCGAGCCGGTCGAGCAGGCCGTGCAGCACTTCGGTGTAGCGCGGCGGCAGCGCCGCCAGCAAGGCGCTGTGGGCGCGCGCGCGCGTGCTGAAGGCGTGGTTGCCCAGGCGCTGGTCGCGCAGGGCGTGCAGGTCGTCCTGCAAGGTCTGGAGCTGGTGGGTGGCGAGTTCGGTGGGCATGGGGCGTGAGCGTAGCGCCAAGGGGGTTGTCAGCGCAGCATCAGGGGAACTGCGTCAGAATCGGGCGATGACCGCGCTCGACATCGCTGAATACACCCATACCCTTGGTTCCCAGGCAAAAACGGCTTCTGCCCTGATGGCGCGTGCGCCAGCAGCTATCAAAAACAAAGCGCTGCGGGCGCTGGCGCAGCTGCTGCGCGACAACGTGCAGGCGCTGCAGCACGACAACGCCCGCGACCTGGAGCGCGCCGTGGCCGCCGGGCTGGACGCGCCGATGGTGGACCGCCTCAAGCTCACGCCGAAGGTGATCGAGACCTGCGCCCAGGGCTGCGAGCAGCTCGCCGCCATGCCCGACATCATTGGCGAGATCCTGGGCATGAAGCAGCAGCCCAGCGGCATCCGTGTGGGCCAGATGCGCGTGCCGATCGGCGTGTTCGGCATGATTTACGAGAGCCGCCCGAACGTGACCATCGAGGCCGCCAGCCTGTCCATCAAGAGCGGCAACGCCTGCATTCTGCGCGGCGGCTCCGAGGCCATCGAGTCGAACAAGGCGCTGGCGCGCCTGGTGGCGCAGGCGCTGGCCCAGGCCGGCCTGCCCGCGCACGGCGTGCAGCTGGTCGAGACCACCGACCGCGCCGCCGTGGGCCAGCTCATTGCCATGCCGCAGTTTGTCGATGTGATCATTCCGCGCGGCGGCAAGGGGCTGATCGAGCGCATCAGCGCAGAGGCCAAGGTGCCCGTCATCAAGCACCTGGACGGCAACTGCCACACCTACGTCGATGACCCCTGCGACATCGCCATGGCGGTGACGGTGGCCGACAACGCCAAGACGCAGAAGTACAGCCCCTGCAACGCCAGCGAGGGCCTGCTGGTGGCGCGCGGTGTGGCGGCCGATTTCCTGCCCCGCATTGGCGCCGTGTACGCCGCCAAGGGCGTGGAGATGCGCTGCGACGCCGAGGCGCTGGCCCTGCTGGCCGCCGTGCCCGGCGCCAAGCTGGTGCCCGCCACCGAGCAGGACTGGGGCGAGGAATACCTGGCTCCCATCATCAGCGTGAAGGTGGTGGCGGGCGTGGACGAGGCCATCGCCCACATCAACCGCTACGGTAGCCACCACACCGACGCCATCCTCACCACCAACCACCAGCACGCGCAGCAGTTCCTGCGCGACGTGGACTCGGCCAGCGTGATGGTGAACGCCAGCACGCGCTTTGCCGATGGCTTCGAGTACGGGCTGGGCGCCGAGATCGGCATCAGCACCGACAAGTTCCACGCGCGCGGCCCGGTCGGCATCGAGGGGCTGACCTCGCTCAAGTACGTGGTGCTGGGCGAGGGTGAGATTCGGACCTAGTGCGCTCCGTATTTGATAGCTTTTAGCGCTTGTCTGCGTTGGCTTAGGGCCTGATTTGGTATGAAAATCATCATCCTGGGTGCGGGCCGCGTGGGCCAGAGCGTGGCCGACAGCCTGGTGTCGGAGCACAACGACATCACCGTCATCGACACCGACGGCGCGCGGCTGCGCGACCTGGAGTCGCGCCTGGACCTGCGCGGCGTGGTGGGCAACGGCATGGAGCCCCAGGTGCTGGCCGAGGCCGGCGCGCGCGACACCGACCTGCTGATTGCCTGCGCCGCGCAGGACGAGACCAACCTGGTGTGCTGCAAGGTGGCGCAGATGCTGTTCAACGTGCCCACGCGCATCGCGCGCGTGCGCTCGCCCAGCTTCGAGGACGGCAGCGCGCTGCTGGCGCCCGACGGCTTCGCGGTGGACCACATCCTGTGCCCCGAGGACTCGCTGGTGCGCTACATCGCCAAGCTGGTGGAGTACCCCGAGGCGCTGCAGGTGCGCGAGTTCGCGGGCGGGCGCGCCAGCCTGGTGTCGGTGCGCGCGCGCCCCGGCGCGCCGGCCGTGGGCCTGCAGATTGGCGCGCTGCGCCAGCAGATGCCCGACGTGGCGGTGCGCATGGTGGCCATCTACCGGCGCTTCGCCGACGAGCCCGACCGTTTTGTGCCCTGCGACGGCAGCACGCGCATCGAACCGGGCGACGAAGTCTTCGCCCTGGCCAGCCACGCGCGCATTCCGCAGGTGCTGGCGGCGCTGCACCGCCCCGAGGGGCGGCCCGCGCGGCCGGTGCGGCGCATCATGATGGCCGGCGGCGGCCAGGTCAGCGAGCGCCTGGCGCGGCTGCTGGCGCAGCAGGCCGGGCGCTTTCACCTGAAGATCGTCGAGGAAGACCCGCAGCGCTGCGTGGCGCTGGCCTCGGCCCTGCCCGAGGGCGTGCTGGTGCTGCAGGGCGAGACCTCGGACGAGGAACTGCTGAGCGAGGAGGGCATCGAGGAGGTGGACTTCTTCCTGGCGCTGGGCGACGACGACGAGAACAACATCATGGCCTGCCTGCTGGCCAAGCGCCTGGGCGCGCGCCGCGTGCTGGCGCTCATCAACCGCCACACCTACGCCGACCTGATGCACGGCACGCAAATCGACATTGCGTTGTCGCCCGCGCAGGCCATGCTGGGCGAGCTGCTGGCCTACGTGCGCCATGGCGACGTGCAGGCCGTGCACAGCCTGCGCCGCGGCGTGGCCGAGGCGCTGGAGATCGTGGCGCGCGGCGACCGCAAAAGCTCGCGCGTGGTGGGGCGCCAGGTGGAGGACCTGCCCCTGCCGCCCGCCGTGCACATGGGCCTGATCATCCGCGGCCTGCCCGACCCCGAGGCACCGCCGCCGCCCGAGGGTGCCATCGTGCCGCTGCAGGCGAGCGAGCCCGAGGTCATCCTGCCGCGCAGCCACACCGTGATCGAGCACAACGACCACGTGGTGTTCTTCCTGCCGAACAAGCGCCTGGTGCGCGAGGTGGAGAAGCTGTTCCGCGTCAGCGCCACGTTCTTCTGACCCCTACGGCCCGGCCATGAGCGACCTCTTTCCCGTTCTGCGTGTGCTTGGCGTGCTGCTGTGCATGTTCGCGCTGGCCATGGGACTGCCGCTGGCCGTCTCGCTGGGGCATGACGACGGCGTGTGGCAGGCCTATCCGCTGGCCATGCTGGTGGCGCTGGGCGCAGGGGCAAGTCTGTCGTGGGGGTTGCGGCGCTACAAGCGCGAGCTGCAGCCGCGCCACGGGGTGATTCTGGTCACGCTGGTGTGGGTGCTGTTGCCGCTGTGTGCGGCGCTGCCGCTGTGGCTGGCGCTGCAGTGGGTGGACCGCCCGGTGACGTTCACGCATGCCTACTTCGAGGCCGTCTCGGGCCTGACCACCACCGGCTCCACGGTGCTCAGCGGGGTCGATGCGCTGCCCCTGTCGGTGAACGTGTGGCGCACCTTCCTGCAGTGGCTGGGCGGTATGGGCATTCTGATCCTGGCTGTGGCCGTGCTGCCGCTGCTGGGCGTGGGCGGTGCCCAGCTGTTCAAGGCCGAGGCGGCCGGCCCGATCAAGGACACCAAGCTGACCCCGCGCATGACCGAGACGGCCAAGGGCCTGTGGGGCGTGTACGCGGTGTTCTCGGTCGCCTGCGCGGCGGCGTTCTGGGCCGGTGGCATGTCGTTCATGGACGCGCTCATGCACATGTTCACCACCGTGAGCCTGGGCGGGCTGTCGGCGCACGACGCGAGCTTTGCCTACTTCGACTCGCCGCTGCTCGAAGGCATTGCGCTGGTGTTCATGCTGGCCGCGAGCTGCAACTTCGCGTTGTATTTCATCGCACTGCGCAAGGGCCATTGGCGCGGCTTCTGGCGCGATCCCGAGATGCGCGCCACCATGGTGGCGCTGATTGGCGGGGGCCTGCTGGTGGCGCTGCTGCTGTGGGCCAAGGGCGTGTATGCGCCGCTGCAGGCGCTGCGCCACGGCATGTTCCACGTGGTCTCCGTGGCCACCACCACGGGCTTCGCCACGCAGGACTACCTGCAGTGGCCGGTGTTCGCGCCGGTGTTCATGCTGCTGCTGTCGGGCGTGGCGACCAGCGCGGGCTCGACGGGCGGCGGTATCAAGATGGTGCGCATGCTCATCCTCATCAAGCAGGCGCGGCGCGAGCTGACGCGCCTGGTGCACCCGCGCGCCGTGCAGCCGGTGCTGCTGGGAGGGCACGTGGTGGACAACCGCATGATCTTCTCGGTG
>Ga0222428_100157_pt1 | contig 68682 bp, 56 predicted proteins | sample 2B5Ametagenome_FD_182471 | JGI IMG/M metagenome (GOLD analysis project Ga0222428, IMG submission 182471) | Enriched microbial communities from leaf-cutter ant dump, University of Wisconsin, Madison, United States - 2B5A (version 2) | ecosystem: Environmental > Terrestrial > Nest > Insects nest >...
ACGGCGCCTGGGACGTGCACGACACCGCCGCCAGCCAGGCCCGCCTGCTCGCCATGGGCGAGGGCGTCGCGCCGCCGCCGGGCAGCCAGTCGCCGCGCCCGTACAGCGTGTTCATGGACATCTACGCTGCCATGGGCCGCCTGCACATGCGCGCCTTCGGCACCACGCAGCGGCAGTTTGCGGCGGTGGCGGCCAAGAACCACGCGCACTCGGTGCACAACCCGCTGGCGCAGTACCGCGAGGCGTACAGCATCGCGCAGGTGCTGGCCGCGCCGCCCATCAGCTACCCGCTCACGCTGCCCATGTGTTCGCCGGTGAGCGACGGCGCGGCGGCGGCCATCGTCTGCAACGCGGCGGGCCTGAAGCGCCTGCGGGGCGACGCGCGCCGCGCCATCCGCGTGCTGGGCTGCGTGCTGCAAACCGGCAGCGAGCGCGCCGCCGCCGACCTGGAGAACCATTTGGTGCGCAAGGCCGCGCACCGGCTCTACGAACAGGCGGGCGTGGCCCCGCGGGACGTGGGCGTGGCGGAGGTACACGACGCCACCGCCATCGGCGAAATCCTGCAATCCGAACTGCTGGGCCTGGTGCCCCCAGGCCAAGGCGGCCCCGCCGCCGAGCGCGGCGAAACCACGCTGGGCGGGCGCATCCCCATCAACCCCTCGGGCGGGCTGGAGAGCAAGGGCCACCCCATCGGCGCGACGGGGCTGGGGCAGGTGTTCGAGCTGGTCACGCAACTGCGCGGCGAGGCCGGGGCGCGCCAGGTGCCGGGCGCGCGTATCGCCCTGGCGGAAAACGGCGGCGGCCTGGCGGGCGTGGAGGAGGCCGTGGCCTGCCTCACGCTGCTGGGCCGTTGAAGGGGGGCACACCGATGACCGCATACGCAGACAACATCCTGGCGGGCATGGTCGCCAACCGCGCCGCCGAACTGCCGGACTTCGCGGTGCTCACCATCGAGGGCGGCGGCACGCGCGCCGACGAGGTGCGCAGCTACCGCCAGCTTTGGGACAACGGGCGGCGCATGGCCCAGGTCATGCTGGACCTGGGCCTCCAGCCCGGCGAGCGCGTGGCGCTGCTCATGGCCAACCACGCCGAGTTCGTCGAGGCCATGGTGGCCGCCAGCATCGTGGGCGCCGCCGTGGTGCCCATCGATGCGCGCACCAAGGGCGACAAGCTGCACTTCCTGCTGGCAAGCAGCCAGTGCAGCGCCGCCTTTGCCGCCGACTACGCGCTGCCCCATTTGCAGCCGCTGCGCGCGCGCCTGCCCGCCCTGCGCTGGGCGATGGCCTTTGCCACCGACGAGGGCGACCGGCCCCTGCCCGCCTGGGACGGCGTGGTGGACTGGGAAGCCGCCGCGCCGCTGGCCCCGCCCGACCTGCCCATCCTGACCACCGACCCGGACGCAGCGCTGGAGCTGATCTTCACCTCCGGCACCACGGGCGACCCCAAGGGCATCGTGCTGACGCACCGGCGCTACTGCGAAACGGCGCTGCTGGCGCTGCGCCTGTTCGGCTACCGGGCGGACGACGTGCTGTACTCCGGCCTGTCGCTCACGCATGCCAACGCCCAGCTCCTCACCCTGGGCGCGGCGCTGGCCTGCCGCCTGCGCTGCGTGCTCTCGCGGCGCTTCACCAAGTCGCGCCTGTGGGACATCACGCGCCGCTACGGTGCCACCTGCTTCACGCTGCTGGGCGGCATGACCACGGCGGTCTACGCCGAGCCGCCTCGTGCCGACGATGCCGACAACCCGGTGCGCTTCGTCATCTCGGCGGGCATGCCCGCCGCCCTCTGGCCGCAGTTCCAGCAGCGCTTTGGCGTACAGATCCTGGAGTTCTACGGCGCGGCTGAAGGGGGCCTCACCTTCAACTACCCCGGCCAGGGCCCGGTGGGCAGCATCGGCAAGCCGCCGCCCACGCTGCGCCACCGCATCGTGGATGAGGAAGGCAACGACGTGCCGCGCGGCGCGCAGGGCGAACTGCTGTTCCGCCACGCCAGCGGCGAGCCCTTTGCCGTGGCGTATTTCGGCAATCCCGAGGCTTCCGCGAAGAAATGCGCGGGCGGCTGGCTGCACATGGGCGACGTGGTGCACGAGGATGCTGAGGGCTGGTTGTACTTCGACTACCGCAAGGGCAGCGGTATCCGGCGCAACGGCGAGTTCATCGCCACCGCCTTCATCGAAAAAGCCATCGCCGAATCCGGCCTGGTGGACGACGTGTACGTCTATGGCATCGCCAGCGCGCGGCTGGCCCCGGGCGAGAAGGAAGTCGTGGCTGCCGTGGTGCCCAAGGACGCGGCCGCGTTCGACGCGCAGCAGCTTTTCGCCATCTGCCGCCAGCACTTGGAGGCGGGCATGGTGCCGGACTTCATCCAGGTGCTGGCGCAGATCCCCAAGACGGCCTCGGAGAAGCCGCAGGACCGTTTTCTGCGCGAAGCCTTCGAGCGCGAGCCGCAGGCCGTGCACCGGCGCGCGGGCTGAACTCCCTTCAATACACCCAAGGAGACAAGGATGAACCGACTGCAAGGCAAGACGGCCCTGATCACCGGCGCGGGCAGCGGCCTGGGCCTGGCCACCGCGCAATGCTTCGCGCAGGAGGGCGCACGGGTCGTGCTGACTGACATCGACCACGTCCGGGTGGAGGCCGAGGCCCAGCGCCTCTGCGCGGCGGGCCATGACGCGGCGGCGCTGGCGCACGACGTGACGCGGGAGGCCGACTGGGACCGCGTGATCGCCGCCGTGGGCGCGACGCTGGACGTGCTGGTCAACAACGCCGGCGTGGGGCGCCTGGGCAACGTCGAGCAGGCCAGCCTGCAGGACTGGCGCGCCGTGCTGGAGATCAACCTCGACGGCGTCTTCCTCGGCACGCAAAAGGCCATCGCCGCCATGAAGGAGCGGGGCGGCTCGATCATCAACGTGTCTTCCATCGAGGGCCTCATCGGCGAGCCCAACCTGGCGGCCTACAACGCCAGCAAGGGCGGCGTGCGCCTGTTGACCAAATCCGCCGCGCTGCATTGCGCCGCACAGTGCTACGGCATCCGCGTGAATTCGCTGCACCCCGGCTACATCGCCACGCCCATGGTCACCGGCGCCTTGGCCGCCCTGCCCGCCGACGTGGCGCAGGCGTTGCAGGCCGACATCGTCAGCCGCATTCCGCTGGGCCGCCTCGCGCTGGCCGAGGAAATCGCCCCCGCGCTGGTGTTCATGGCGTCGGACGAATCACGCTACATGACCGGCGCGGAGCTGGTCATCGACGGCGGCTACACCGCACGTTAAAGAGGTGCCATGACGCAGCGGAAATCCATCTTTATCACCAGCGGCCCCTCCGGCGACGCTGGACATCAACGTCAAGGGCGTGCTCAACGGTATCCACTGCGCGCTGCCGGCGCTGTGCGCCACGCCCGGCGCGCACATCGTGACCATGTGCTAGACCTCGGCTCTCTACGGCATCACCGTGAGCGACGTCATGGCGCCTTACGTCAACACGCCCATGGTCACGGCGGCCTCGACGCAGGCGCGCAGCGTGCGCTCTACGGGCGTCAACGTGCAGCCGCAGCAGGTGGCCGAAGTCGTGTGGAAGGCGGCACACGGCCGTAAGCGCCACTGGAAGGTTAACTACCTGACCTACATGCTGACGGTGGCCTTCACGCTGCTGCCGCCGCTGCGCAGGCCGGTCGTCAAGGCCCTTTGCCTGGGGCGGTGAGCAGCGGCCCTGCACAGGGGTATAGAAGGGGCGATATTTTGCCCATATAGGGCCCCGGCGCTTTCTGGTAAAGCGCTAGGTGCTATATTTTCAGGAGCTTTCTGGCATGTGGAACCGGAATATGCCATCGCCCCCCATCTGGCGCTGCAGTTCGCCCCGGTGCCACAGCGCATGCAGGTGTGCCAGCGCCTCGCCGAGGGCGAAGGTGGTCTGGTGCGCGTCGAGCGGGCGCTGGAAGAGCAGCGGCATGATGTTCCGGGCCGACTGCGGCTGCCGCGCGCAGGCCGCCAGCACCGTGGCCAGGTGCTGCGCATGGTGCGCGTGCAGTTGTTCGATCCGGGCATGCAGGCCCTGGAACGGCTTGCCGTGCGAGGGCAGGACCAGCGTGTCCTGCGGCAGCGCGCGCAGGCGGTCCAGCGAGGCCAGGAACAGCGTGAGCGGGTCCGCCTCGGGCTCGGAGGCATAGACGCTGACGTTGGTCGAGATGCGCGGCAGCACCATGTCGCCGCTGATGAGCACGTCCAGCTCCGGGCAGTGCAGGGCCATGTGCTCCGGGGCGTGGCCGTGGCCGGCGCTGCAGTGCCAGGCGCGGCCGCCGATGCGCAGCACGTCGCCGTCGAGCAGGCGGCGGAACTGCCGGGGCAGGCTGGGAACCAGCGTGGGGTAGTAGCTGCCGCGCGCGCGCACGTGGTCCAGGAAGGCCGCATCGTTCAGGCCGTGCGCTGCGTAGAAATCCGTCGCCGCTTCGCTGCTGAAGGCGGGCGTGCCCTGGCTGGCGACGACGGCGGTGTAGTAGTCCGTGGCGCTGATCCACAGCCGCGCGTTCCAGCGCTGGCACAGCCAGTCCGCGAGGCCGATGTGGTCCGGGTGCATGTGGGTGACGACCACGCGCAGGATGGGCAGGCCGTCGAGCGCGTGCGCGAACATGTGCTCCCAATGGCCGCGCGCCGCGTCCGAGGCGATGCAGCAGTCCACCACCGTCCAGCCCTCGACGGGGCCGTGCTCGCCCTCGATGCGGTCGCGCAGCAGCCAGAGGTTGATGTGGTCGAGTGCGAACGGCAGCGGCATGCGCACCCACTTCACGCCGGGCGCCACGTCGAGCGTCTGGCCTGCCGGGGGCAACTGGTCGCCAAGGGGGTAGTGAAGGGGGGCGGTGGAGCGGTGCATGGCGGGGTGGCTTTGGGTTAGCATTGACGTTGACGTAAACGTCATTTTGAGAACGATTGTAGGGATGGTGGGGCCGCAGGCCTGTCATCCATGCAACCCTGCAACTGCCCGCGCGACGCCATGGCCAGCACCACCACCTACACCATCAGCGACCTTGCCAAAGAGTTCGACCTCACCACGCGCGCCATGCGCTTCTACGAGGACATGGGCCTGCTGCGGCCCGAGCGCACCGGGCCGGGCGGGCGCAACCGCACCTACAGCCCGCGCGACCGCACGCGCCTGAAGCTGACGCTGCGCGCCAAGCGCCTGGGCCTGTCGCTGACCGAGGCCAAGGAAATCATCGACCTCTACGACAGCCCGCGCGACACCAACATGCAGTTGCAGAAGTTCCTCGACGTGCTGGCGCAGCACCGCCTGCAGCTGGAGGAGCAGATGGCGGACCTGCAGGCCAACCTCGATGAAGTCAAGGAACACGAGAAAGAGGCGCGCGCCCTGCTGGCCAGGACGGGGAAAAATCCCGCATAATTGACGTTTACGTAAACGTAAATCTGGAGACCGCCGTGACCCTGCCTTCCTTCGAGCCGCGCTGCACCGACTATGCGCAGCGCGTGCGCGACAGCTTCGCGCTGCAGGGCGCCATGCACACATTGGGCGCGCGGCTGGGCCTGCTAGCGCCGGGCGCCGTCGATATCGCGCTGGACTGGGCCCAGGCGCTGACGCAGCAGCACGGCTTCCTGCACGCGGGCATGGTGGCCACGGCGCTCGATTCGGCCTGTGGCTACGCCGGCTTCACCCTCATGCCCGCCGATGCGGCGGTGCTCACCATCGAATTCAAGATCAACCTGCTCGCGCCCGCCAAGGGGCAGCGCTTCCGCATGGAAGGCCGCGTGCTCAAGCCGGGCCGCACCATCACCGTGAGCCAGGGGCGCGCCTTCGCCCTGGACGGCGGCCAGGAAAAGCTGGTCGCCACCATGGACTGCACCCTGATGGCCGTGCAGGGGCGCGATGGCCTGCGCGGCTGAACCTTCTTTGACCCACTGACCCAGGAGACACACCATGAGCCTTTCTTCCCTGCCCGGCCTGAACTTCCAATTGGGCGAGGACATCGACGCGCTGCGCGACGCCGTGCGCGAGTTCGCCCAGAGCGAGATCGCGCCGCGCGCGGCCGAGATCGACCGCACCGACCAGTTCCCCATGGACCTGTGGCGCAAGATGGGCGACCTGGGCGTGCTCGGCATCACCGTGCCCGAACAGTACGGCGGCGCCGACATGGGCTACCTGGCGCACATGGTGGCGATGGAGGAAATCTCGCGCGCCAGCGCCTCGGTCGGCCTGTCCTACGGCGCGCACAGCAACCTGTGCGTGAACCAGATCAACCGCAACGGCAATGAAGCGCAGAAGGCCAAGTACCTGCCCAGGCTCATCAGCGGCGAGCACGTCGGCGCGCTGGCCATGAGCGAGCCCGGCGCGGGCTCCGACGTCATCAGCATGAAGCTCAAGGCCGAGGACAAGGGCGGCTACTACCTGCTCAACGGCAGCAAGATGTGGATCACCAACGGCCCCGACGCCGACACGCTGGTGGTCTATGCCAAGAGCGAGCCCGAGCTGGGCGCGCGCGGCGTCACGGCCTTCCTGATCGAGAAGGGCATGAAGGGCTTCTCCATCGCGCAGAAGCTCGACAAGCTGGGCATGCGCGGCAGCCACACCGGCGAACTGGTGTTCGAGAACGTCGAAGTGCCGGCCGAGAACGTGCTCGGCCAGGTCAACGGCGGCGCCAAGGTGCTGATGAGCGGCCTGGACTACGAGCGCGCCGTGCTCACCGGCGGCCCGCTCGGCATCATGCAGTCGGTGATGGACAATGTGGTGCCCTACATCCATGACCGCAAGCAGTTCGGGCAGAGCATTGGCGAATTCCAGCTCATCCAGGGCAAGGTGGCCGACATGTACACCGTGCTGCAGGCGGGCCGCTCGTTCGCCTACACCGTGGCGAAGAACCTCGACATGCTCGGCACGGACCACGTGCGCCAGGTGCGCAAGGACTGCGCCAGCGTGATCCTGTGGTGCGCCGAGAAGGCGACGTGGATGGCGGGCGAAGGCGTGCAGATCTTTGGCGGCAATGGCTACATCAACGAATACCCCCTGGGCCGTTTGTGGCGCGACGCCAAGCTGTACGAAATTGGCGCGGGCACCAGCGAGATCCGCCGCATGCTGATCGGCCGCGAACTGTTCGCGGAGACCTGCTGAGCCCCCGCGCCGTCCCACAGACTTTAGGAAGCGACATGACCACAACCTCCATTGAAGACCTTTTTGCCCACAACCGCACGTGGGCGTCCGAGATGGAGCGCGAGCGCCCGGGCTTCTTCACCGGCCTGATGGCCCAGCAGAAGCCCCGCTACATGTGGATCGGCTGCTCCGACAGCCGCGTCCCGGCCAACCAGATCACCGGGCTGGAGCCGGGCGAGGTGTTCGTGCACCGCAACATCGCCAACGTCGTGGTGCCCACCGACCTGAACTGCCTGTCCACCATCCAGTACGCCGTGGACCAGCTCAAGGTCGAGCACCTGATGGTGGTCGGCCACTACGGCTGCGGCGGCGTGCTGGCGGCGCTGGAGGACGTGCGCATCGGCCTGGCCGACAACTGGATCCGCCACGTGAAGGACGTGCGCGACAAGCACGCCGCCCTGCTGGAGCAGATGCCCGTGCCGAAGCGCCATGACGCGCTGTGCGAGCTCAACGCCATCGAGCAGGTGCTCAACGTCGCCCACTCCACCGTGATGCAGGACGCCTGGGCGCGCGGCCAGAAGGTGCAGATCCACGGCTGGTGCTACAGCCTGCAGAACGGGCTCATCACCAACCTGCACATGACCGTGCCCGACGTGGGCGGGCTGGACAAGGCCTACCGCGAGGCCGTGGCCATGGTGGCCGCGCGCGAACGCGGCTGACCTCGGCCGCGCGCCACGCCACGGGCCAGGGCATGTACCCCCAGCGCCTCGACGCCCCCCAGGCCTACGGCATCGCCAAGGCGATGCTCGACGGCTTCAACCGCCACTACCGGCTGTTCCGCACCGAGTCGGCGCGCGCCAAGCACCGCTTCGAGACCGCCGACTGGCACGGCCAGCAGCGCGCGCAGCGCGAGCGCATCGAGTTCTACGACCTGCGCGTGCGCGAGTGCGTGCGCCGGCTCGAAAAGGAGTTCCAGGCCGGCGCGCAGGGCATGGACGTGTGGTACCAGGTCAAGCTGCACTACATCGGCCTGCTGGTGGCGCACTGCCAGCCCGAGCTGGCCGAGACCTTCTTCAACTCGGTCACCACCAAGATCCTGCACCGCACGCATTTCCACAACGACTTCATCTTCGTGCGCCCCGCCGTGAGCACGGAGTACATCGAGAGCCAGGACCCCGGCGCCCGCCCCAGCTACCGCGCCTACTACCCCCGGCCCGAGAGCCTGCGCGAGACGCTGGCGCAGGTCATCGCGGGCTTTGAATTGCAGCGCCCGTTCGAGGACCTGGAGCGCGACATCGGCTACGTGCTGGCCGCGCTGCAGCCGCGCATCGCCGGCTTCAAGCTGCGCGCCAACTTCCAGATCCAGGTGCTCTCCAGCCTGTTCTTCCGCAACAAGGGCGCCTACCTGGTCGGCAAGGTCATCAACGGCTTTTCGTCCATGCCGTTCGCCCTGCCCATCCTGCACAACGAGGCCGGCCAGCTGTTCATCGACGCGGCGCTGTTCGGCGAGGACGACCTGCTCGCGCTGTTTAGCTTCGCGCGCGCCTACTTCATGGTGGACATGGAGGTGCCCAGCGCCTACGTGCAGTTCCTGGCCGGCCTCATGCCGCGCAAGCCGCTGGCCGAGCTGTACAGCGCCCTGGGCCTGGCCAAGCAGGGCAAGACGCTGTTCTACCGCGAGTTCCTCTGGCACCTCAAGCACTCCAGCGACCAGTTGCGCATCGCCCCCGGCATCAAGGGCATGGTCATGCTGGTGTTCGACCTGCCCAGCTTCCCCTACGTGTTCAAGCTCATCAAGGACGAGTTCCCGCCGCAGAAGGACACCACGCGCGAGCAGGTCGAATCGAAATACCAGCTCGTCAAGCGCCACGACCGCGTGGGGCGCATGGCCGACACGCTGGAGTACAGCCTGGTGGCGCTGCCGCGCGAGCGCTTTTCCGAGGCGCTGATGGCCGAGCTGCTGGCGCACGCGCCGGGCCAGGTCGAGGTCAGCGACCGGGACGGCGACGGCCAGCAGGAAGTCATCATCCGCCACCTCTACATCGAGCGCCGCATGGTGCCGCTGAACCTGTACCTGCAGGAAGCCTTCGACGCCGGCCTGGACGACCCGCAGGCGCGCCAGCAGATGGAGCGCAGCGTCATCGAGTACGGCAACGCCATCAAGGACCTCGTGGCCGCCAACATCTTTCCCGGCGACATGCTGTGGAAGAACTTCGGCGTCACGCGCGGCGGTAAGGTGGTGTTCTACGACTACGACGAGATCGAGTACCTGACCGACTGCCACTTCCGCGCCGTGCCGCCGCCGCGCTGCGAGGAGGACGAGCTGTCGGGCGAAATCTGGTGGAAGGTCGGCCCGCGCGACGTCTTTCCCGAAACCTTCGCCCCCTTCCTGCTCGGCAACCCGGCCGTGCGCGAGGTCTTCATGCGCCACCACGCCGACCTGCTCACGCCGCAGTACTGGCAGGCGCACAAGGAGCGCATCCAGCAGGGCCATGTCCACGACGTCTTTCCCTACCCCGCCGAGCGCCGCTTTTCAGCACTGGAACCTCTTTCCCCAACCACTTGAACCATTGCACAGGAGATGAACATGCAAGATCCCATCGTCATCGTTGGCGCCGCGCGCACGCCCATGGGCGCCTTCCAGGGCGACTTTGCCGACCTCGCGGCGCACGACCTGGGCGGCGCCGCCATTAAGGCCGCCGTCGCGCGCGCTGGCATCGCGCCCGAGAAGGTCGATGAAGTGCTCTTCGGCAACTGCCTCATGGCGGGCCAGGGCCAGGCGCCCGCGCGCCAGGCCGGCTTCAAGGGCGGCCTGCCGCGCAGCACCGGCGCCGTGACGCTGTCGAAGATGTGCGGCGCCGGCATGGAGGCCACCATCCTGGCGCACGACCAGCTCGTCGCCGGCAGCCGCGACGTGATGGTCTCCGGCGGCATGGAGAGCATGACCAACGCTCCCTACCTGCTCAAGAAAGGCCGCGGCGGCTACCGGCTGGGCCACGACAAGATCTTCGACCACATGATGCTCGACGGCCTGGAAGACGCCTACGAGGCCGGCCGCTCCATGGGCACCTTCGGCGAGGACTGCGCCGCCAAGTACCAGTTCACGCGCGCGCAGCAGGACGCCTTCGCCACGGCCAGCGTCCAGCGCGCGCAGGATGCTATTAAATCTGGAGCATTCAAGGCCGAGATCACCCCCGTGACCTTCACCACGCGCAAGGGCGAAGTCACCGTCGAGCAGGACGAAGGCCCGCCGAAGATCCGCCTCGACAAGATTCCCACCCTCAAGCCCGCGTTCAAGAAGGACGGCACCATCACTGCCGCCGCCAGCTCCAGCATCAACGACGGCGCCGCCGCCCTGGTGCTCATGCGCCAGTCCACCGCGCAGCAGCTCGGCTGCACGCCGCTGGCGCGCATCGTCGCCCACGCCACGCACGCGCAGGAGCCCGAGTGGTTCACCACCGCCCCCGTCGGCGCCACCGAGAAGGCCCTGAAAAAGGCCGGCTGGAAGGCCGAGGACGTGGACCTGTGGGAAATCAACGAAGCCTTCGCCGTCGTCCCCATGGCGCTGATGCACGACCTGAACGTGCCGCACGAGAAAGTGAACGTCAACGGCGGCGCCTGCGCGCTCGGCCACCCCATCGGCGCCAGCGGCGCGCGCATCCTGGTCACGCTGCTGCACGCGCTGCAGGCGCGCGGCAAGAAAAAGGGCCTGGCCACGCTGTGCATCGGCGGCGGCGAGGCCACGGCCATGGCCATCGAACTGGTGTAAAACCCCCGGTAACTCCTGTTTTAATAGCTGCTAGCGCTTGCTGTGCAAGGGTTGGTAGCTATTTTTATTGAAAATTCAGGTGGGGCGCGGTACGCCGGGGCGTGCCATTTTTCCTTTCCCCCACCCCGGGCCGGGGCGTTAGCATCGCCGGGCGGCGCGCCCTGCCGCGCGCTCCCACGCCTTCCGCCGCCCCTTCATGCCCCGCTCCCCCTCCGTCCTTTCCATGGCCCGGCTGCTGTGGCGCTTCGCCGCCATGCTGGCCGGCATTGGCGCCGCCACCTTGCTGGCCAGCGGCCAGCTCACCGAGAACACCCTGCGCGCCGCGCAGCAGGAGGCCTTCACGGCGCGCTTCCAGCTCATGGCGCAGCGCGCCGCCGCCGCGGCCGAGAACGCCCTGGCGCTGCGCGTGCCGCCCACGCCCGATTCGCCCCTGGCCGGGCTGCTGGCGCGCGAGGCGGCCCTGGAGCCCGCCATGCGCGCCTTCGCCATCCTGTCCGCGCAGGAGCAGCCGCTGCTGTCCGCCCCGGTGCCCGCCGCGCCGCCGCAGGCCGCAGCCGTGGCCACGGCCCAGGTGCGCGCGCCCATCCGCAACGACCTGGGGGAAACCGTGGGCGCGGCCCTGCTGCGCTACGACGACCAGGCGCTCCAGACAGCGCGGCAGCGCCTGCACGACGCCGTCTGGCAGGCCGTGTGGCCGGCGCTGCTGCTGTGGTGCGGCGCCCTGGGCGGGCTGTGCTGGGCCCTGGTGCGCAGGCTGCGCCGCCATGCCGGGCCGTTGCCCGTGCCGGGCGGCGAGCGCGCGCTGCTGGCCGCCGCTGCCGCGCTGGGCCTGGGCCTGGCGCTGGCCTGGGTGGGCTGGCAGGCCACCGCCGCCGGGCAGGCCAGCATCCAGCCCGACCAACTGGCCAAGGCGCGCGCCGTGGCGCGCTCCAGCGCCGCGCTGATCGCCCGCGCGCTGGAAGTGGGCGTGCCCGCGCAGGAACTGGTGGGGGTGCCGGCGCACGCCGCCGCGCTGCAGGCGCAAAGCCCCGAAATCGCGGCCCTGGCGGTGCGCACCCCTGGCGGCCAACTGCTGGCCGGGCCGGCCCCCGCCCCTGGGGCCTGGACGGTGGCGGCCCCGGCCCTGGTCGCAGGAGTGCCCCAGGCCGAAGTGGTGCTCACCCTCGACCCCAGCGTGCTGGCCCGCAAGCTGCAGGCCACGCTGCTGGACATGGCTTTCCTCGGCGCCGTGTGCCTGCTCATGGCCCTGGAGTGGGTGGCGCTGGGGCTGGGCACGCGTGGCGCGCGCGCCCTGGCCGCGTGGGAGGCGCGGCGCGGCCGCCTGGCGCGCCGGCCCCTGCCGCGCCCCGTGGTGGGCGCGGCCGCCGTGCGCCCCGCGCTGTTCCTGTTCATGCTGGCCGAGGAGCTGACGCGCCCTTTCCTGCCCACCTGGGCGCGCACGCTGGCGCCGGGCGACTGGGGCCTGTCGCCCAACATGCTCGCCAGCCTGCCGCTGGTGGTGTTCCTGGCCGTGGTGGCGCTGCTGCAATGGCCGCTGGCCGCCTGGTCCGAACGCTTCGGGCGGCGCCGGGGCGTGGTCCTCGGGGCGCTGCTGGGCGCCGCCGGGCTGGCCTGGGCGGCGGCCTGGCCCAGCTACGGCGCGCTCGTGGCGGGGCGGCTGCTGGGGGCGCTGGGGTTCGCCATGGTGTTCGTGTCGGCGCAGGGCGCGGTGATCGACGGTTCCTCGGCGCAGGACCGCGCGCGCAGCCTGGCGCAGTTCGTGCGCGCCATCCTGGTGGCCGGCCTGTGCGGGCCGCCGCTGGGCGGCCTGGCGGCCGACCGCTGGGGCGCGCCGGCGGCCTTCGCGCTGGCCGCGTGCGTGGCCCTGCTGGCCGCGCTGGTGGCCTGGGGGCAGATGCCGCGCTCCGCCGCCCGCCCGGCGCCCGAGCCCGCGCCCGCGCAGGCCCTGCACGGCCTGCTGCGCCAGCCTGGGCTGGCCGGGTTGCTGCTGGGCTGCGCGCTGCCCGCCAAGCTGCTGCTGGCGGCCCTGTGCTTCTACCTGCTGCCCATGCATTTGCAGGACATGGGCCACGGCAGCGCCGTCACCGGCCGGCTGCAGACCATCTACCCGCTGACCATGGTGCTGCTGGTGCCGCTGGCCGCGCGCCTGGCTGACCGCTGGGGCCAGCGCAGCCGCTTCGTATTCCTGGGCGGGCTGCTGGCCGGGGGCAGCGCCCTGCTGGCGTGGCCGGGCGGGGGCGGCGTGTGGCCCCTGGCGCTGGTGCTGCTGGGCCTGGGCCTGGGGCAGGCGCTGTCCATCACGCCGCAGTCGGCCCTGATCGCCGACCTGGCGCGCAGCCTGCCCGCGCGCCAGGGGGCCGGGGTGCTGGGGCTGTTCCGGCTCACCGAGCGCGGCGGCAGCGCGCTGGGCCCGGCGGTGGGCGCGTGGCTGCTGCCGGTGCTGGGCTTCGGCCCGGCGGTGGCGGCGGTGGGGGCGCTGGTGCTGGGCGGCAGCCTGGCCTACGGCTGGAGCCTGCGCGGCGCCCGCACAGCGGGGCGCGCGGCCTGACCTTATTTGCACCTCGCCCCCTCAAATTACCCAATTTCAGGGATATGGCAACAGGGCACGAATCCATACAATCGCTTTCCCTTGGCATCCGGTTTTTGGATGATTTTGGCCCCCAGGCCTTGCCAGTAAAGCGCTGGAAGCTATAAAAAAAGGAGTTCTCGTGCCCCTCGCCCCCTCCTGCCTGGCCCGCCGGTACACCGCCTTGCCGGGGCTGCGCGGGCAGCAAGCCAGAACGGCTTCAGCCCAACCGGACGGCATGGTGCGCGCGGCTGCCAAAAAATCCTGGCTTGCCGTCAAAACCTTGTGAGAGACTGCCCGCCATGTCACGCCGCCGCTTTCTTCGACACTGCCTGCACGGGGCCGGCCTGCCCCTGCTGGCGCCGCTGGCCGCTGCGGCCGCCCCGGCTGCAGGCAAGTCCCTGCACATCCTGATGATCACCTTCCGGGGCGAGACCGATGTGGACAAGGGCTTCCGCGCCTACCTGGCCGAGGCCGGGCTGCAGGTGCGCTACACCGTGCGCGACGTGCAGCAGGACGTGGGCCGCATCCCGGCCATCCTGGAGGAAGCGCGCGCGCTGGCGCCCGATCTCATCTACGTCTGGGGCACGCCCATCACCCTGGCCGTGGTGGGGGCCTACGACGATCCCGACCGGCAGCACTTCATCCATGACATTCCCGTGGTGTTCGCCCTCGTGGCGGCGCCCGTGCGCTCGCGCATCGTCGAGAACCTGGAGGCGCCGGGCCGCAACGTGACCGGCGCCGTGCACGTGGTGCCGTTCGACGTGCAACTGCGCGTGATGCAGCGCTACCGCCCGCTGCAGAAGCTCGGCGTGCTCTATACCGGCTCCGAGCCGAACTCGCGCGCCATCGTCGAGGTGGCGCGCAGCACCTGCCAGGACAGCGGCGTGGCGCTGCTGGAGCGCACCTTCCGCGCCAACGCCCAGGGCCAGCCCACGGCCGACGGCGTGGAGGAGCTGGTGGCGCAGCTCCAGGCCGAGGGCGCGCAGTGGCTCTACCTGCTGCCCGACACCTTCCTGGGCTCGGTCTATGCACGCGTCACCCCCGCCGCGCTGCAGGCCAGGCTGCCCTGCTTCGGCGCGGCCGAGCTGGCCGTGCGCTCGGGCGCCGCGCTCACCGGGCTGGTCAGCCGCTACTACTCCGTGGGCCAGCTCGCCGGGGCCAAGGCGGTCGAGATCCTGGTCGGGGGCAAGTCGCCCGCCACCATCCCGGTGGAGCGGCTCAAGCGCTTCTCGCTGCTGGTGAACATGCGCGTGGCGCACAGCCTGCGCCTGTACCCGCCGATCGACATGCTCAACTACGCCGAAGTCATTGCCGTGGGCGACGCGCCCCCCATCGCGTCATGAGCCACAGCCCCGTGCCTTCCCCCTCGCTCTCCCCGGCGGCCCTCGACTGGCGCCCGCTGCGGCCCGAAGACCTGCCGGCCATGCACGCGCTGCACCTGTGCAGCATCGCGGGCATGGCGGCGCAGACCGTCAAGCCCGAAACGCGCGAATTCCTGCACGGCCTGCTCCAGGGGCGCGGCCGCGTCATCGGCGCCTGGCAGGGCGGCGCGCTGGCGGCCTATGGCGTGCTGCAGCACGACCTGCTGGCGCAGGACGATCCGCGCGCGCTGCTCGGCCTGGCGCCCGGCCACGCGCTGTACAAGCTGGCTGGCGCGGCCGTGGCGCCCGCATGGCGCGGCCAGGGCCTGCAGCGCCAGCTGATCGCGCGGCGCGTGGCCTGGGCCGGCGATGCGGCGCTGTTCGCCACGGCGGCCCCCGGCAACGTGGCCAGCTGGCGCAGCCTGCTGGCCTGCGGCTTCATGGTGCGCGCGCTGCAGTACCGCTACGGCGGGCATGCGCGCTACCTGCTGGCGCGGGTGCCGGGCGAGCTCGCGCCAGACGCGCCCGCCCAGGAGCTGCCGCTGGACGACCTGCCGGGCCAGGAGGCCCTGCTGGCCCAGGGCTGGCGCGGCATGGCCCCGGGCCAGGCACCGGGCAGCCTGCGCCTGGCGGCGCCGGCCGGAGGCGGGCAGCCATGAATGCCACGCACGACGGGCCGCGCCTGTCCCTGGACTTCGATGCGCTGGCGCACAACTGGCGCACCGTGGGCGCGGCCGGCACGGGCCAGCCCGTAGGCGCCGTGGTGAAGAACGACGCCTACGGCCTGGGCGTGGCTGCCGTGGTGCCCCGGCTGTGGGCGCTGGGCTGCCGTGAATTCTGGGTGGCCACGCTGCACGAGGCGCTGGCCGTGCGCCGCAGCCTGCAGGAGGGCGCCGCGGGTGGGGCGCGCATCCTGGTGCTCAACGGGCTGGCCGGCGCCCGCCCGGAAGACTTCGCCGCGCAGGGGCTGACGCCGGTACTCACCGGCCCGCATGAGCTGGCGCCGCTGGCGGGCTACGCCGCGCGCGCCGGCGCGCGCCTGCCGGTGGCGGTGCACCTGGACACCGGCCTGACCCGCCTGGGCTTTGGCGCCGCGCAGCTGCCGACGCTGCAGCCCCACGGCGCCCTGTGGCGCGATGCGCAGGCCACCCACTGGGTCACGCACCTGGGGCGCTTTCACGACCCCGAGGCGCCGCAGTGCCTGCTGCAGCGCGAGCGCTTTGTGCAATGGACGGCGCAGTTGCCCCCGGCGCTGCGCAGCATCGCCACCTCGTCGAGCGTGTTCGCCGGGCCCGGCTGGCATTTCGACCACGCCCGCGTCGGCAGCGCCCTGTGGGGCGTGCCCGCCAGCCAGCGGGCGGCCCCGGCGCTGCGCCCCGTGGCCAGCCTGCATGCGCCCGTGCTGCGCGTGGCCGACGTGCCCGCGGGCACCGAGGTGGGCTACGCCGGCAGCTACACCACGCCGGGGCCCCGGCGCATCGCCACCGTGGCCCTGGGCTATGGCGACGGCCTGCCGTTCGGCCTGGTGAACCGCGGGCACCTCGTGCTGGCCGGGCGGCCCGTGCCCATCGTCGGCGGCGTGGCCATGGGCATGGTGGCGGTGGATGTGAGCGCCTGCGCGCCCGGCGAGGTGCGGCCCGGCATGTGGGCCGAGGTGTACGGCGCCAGGCAGCCGGTGCAGGCGCTGGCCGCCGCCGCCGGCGTGGCCGCGAACGTGCTGCTCGCCTTGTCGGCCCGGCTGGCGCCGCGCTGCGCGGCCTGGCAGGACGCCGCCACGGAGGTGGCCGCATGAAGCTGCTCACGCGCATCTACGCCATCGCCCTGCTGGGGCTGCTGGGGCTGCTGGCGGCGCTGCTGCTGCTGGCCCAGCAGGCCCAGCAGACGCGCCAGGCCGAGCTGCAGGCCCTGCGCGACGGCCACCTGCTGCGCAACCTGCGCACCGCCGCCGAGAACTACCTCGCCACGGGGCTGCAACTGGAGCAGCTCGAAGTCCTGCAGCAGGTCATCGCGCGCGAGCAGGCCGCGTTTGCCGGGGTGGTGGCCATCGACGTGTTCGCCGCCGGCGGCACCGTGCTCTACAGCACCGACGTGGGCAACCGCGGCACCCAGGTGCCCGAGGGCTGGCGCGCCTGGCTGGCGCGCGACCTGCCGTGGGACAGCGCTGCGCCGGGCCAGCGCCAGATCGGCACCCGCTTCGAGAACGACTTGGGCCAGGCGGCCGGGGGCATCGTGGTCACCTTCTCCACCGTGGCCGCGCCGCTCACGCTGGCACAGTGGTACGAGCGCGGCCAGCAGGCGGTGCAATGGCTCGCCATGCTGGCGCTGGCGTGCGCGGCCGTGGCGGCGCTGCTGTACGCCGGGCTGCGGCAGGCGCTCAAGCCGTATGGCGACGCGGCCCGGGTGCTGCAGGGCGCGCCCGCGCAGCCGGGCGCGGCCACGCCCCTGGTCCAGGCTGCCCAGGCCCAGCGCGTGCGCTGGGACGCGGCGCGCCAGCGCTACCAGCAGGGCATGCGGCAACTGGAGGAGCTCGACCATGAGGCATGACAGCGCATGGCAGGACCTGCGCTGGCGCGTCGGCCTGTGGGTGTTCGCCGTGCTGGCGGGCGTGGGCAGCGCCTGCGCCGCCTGGACGCTGCACGGGCTGCGCGCCAGCGGCGAGCGCGCCGCGAACCAGGACGTGCAGGCCATCGCCCAGTCCGTCGCGCAGACCCTGGCCCAGCAGCTCGGCCGGGCGGTGCGCCTGGGCATTCCGCTGGCCGAGCTGCCCGGCGTGCCGCCCTACCTGGAGGCCACCTTGAAGCGCCAGCCCGTGCTCAGTGCCCTGGCCGTGGAGCAGGCTGACGGCACCCCCCTGCACGCCGTGGGGCGGCCGCTGGCGCCGGGGGCGGTGCGCGTGCCCATCGTGTCCGGCGCCGCGGCGCTCGCACCGGGCGCCGCGCCCGCGGGCTTCGTCGTGGCGGGCACCGAGAGCGCCGCCGCGCTGCCGGGCAGCCAGGGGCAGGCCCTGTGGATCAGCGCCGTGGCGGTGCTGGGCACGGCGCTGGCGGCGGCGCTCTGGGCGGCGCTGCGCCCTGGCGCCCGCCTGGAGGCCCAGCGCCGCGCCGTCCTGGCACGGCTGCAGCAGGGCCGCGGCGACGGCCTGCCGCCGCCCGAAGGGCGGGGGCGCGCCGATGGGCTGCAACTGGTGCTCGATACCCTGGCCCAGGGCGACGACGAGCAGCGCGCCGCGCACGAGGCCCTGCAGGCCTACGCGCACGAGCTGCTGACCATGGATTTCGACGGCCACATGCGTGCGGGCATCGAGCGCATCGTGCGCCAGGCCGCGGAGACACACTGAGATGAAACAACACCCCCCTGAGGCGCTTCGCGCCTTCCCCCCGCTCTCGCATGGCTGCGCCATGCGAGCAGGGGGACGCCACCAGCGCGGCGGGGCGGCCCTTGCGCGGTGGCCCGCGCATGGACCGCGCCGGTTTCATGGGCTGCGGGTGGCGCGTGGCGCCATGGATAACTGACATGCTGCTGCGCACACGCATCACTGGAATCGCCGCGGCCGGGCTGCTGTTCTCCGCGCTGTGCCTGCTGGGTGGCAGCCTGCTGCACGAGCAACTGCTGCGCCAGCGCCTGGCCGCCACCGCCCAGAGCGCGCAGGCGGCGCTGTGGGCCGAGGCGCTGGCCGCCGAGGACCGCGCGCTCGATGAATCCACCGACAAGCTGCTGCTGGTGCCCCAGTTCCAGCGCGGCGTGCGGCTGGGCGACAGCGACGACCTGGTCCAGGCCATGGAGCGCGAAGGGCTTCTGCCCGGGCCGGACGGGCCGCTGGCCCTGGTGGCGCTGCTGGGCATGGGCAGCGCGCCCATGCTCTGGGGGCAGACGCTGGACAGCCCGCTGCTCGACGCCGACAGCCTGGAGCGCGCCAGCGTGGGTGACGCCGTGGACGGCCTGCGCCTGGTCGGCAGCAGCAAGGTGCTGGTGCTGTCCACGCGCCGCCTGGCGGGGCAGGGCGATGCCGCCGTGCTGGTGCTGGCGCGCGACGCCGGCCATGCCCTGGCGCAGATGGCCCGGCGCACGGGCGCGGCGGTGGCCCTGCTCGACCTGCACGGGCGCTTGCTGCGCACCACCGATGCCGCGCTGTGGCAGGCGGCGGCCCCGCACGTGGCGCTGCGCGGCGCCCAATACGCCGAGCTGGAACTGGACGCGCGCAGCTACACCGTCAGCAGCATGCCGGTGAACGACCTGGCCGGCCATGCGGCGGGCACGCTGGTGACGCTGGCCGACCACACCCAGGACGCCGAGGCCAGCCGCTTCCTCGAACGCCTGGCGCTGGGCGGCACGGCGGCGCTGGTGCTGGCCGTGCTGCTGGGGCTGAACTGGTACCTGCGGCGCAGCCTGCAGCCGCTGGAAAAATCCATCGACGCGCTGCAGGCCCTGGCGCAGGGCGACGCCAGCGTGCACCTGCCCTACAGCGGCAACGACGAGATCGGGCGCATCGCGCAGGCCGTGGCCACGTTCCGGCGCAACGCGCAGGAGCTGGCCGCCACGCGCGCGCTGCGCGAGCGCGTGCGCCGCCGCCAGGAGCGCCTGCTGCGCACCAAGCTGCAGGCGCTGGCCCAGGCCACGCACCAGCCGCTCGATTTCGAGGCCGGGCGCAGCGAGGAGGAGCAACTGCGCCAGCTCGCGGGCGTGATGAACGAGCTGTCGGGCCGCCTCATCGACCAGCACCAGCGCCTCACCGGCATGGTGCAGGAGCTGCGCGAGGCGCTCATCACCAAGAACCGCCTGGCCGGGCTGGAGCAGGAGCTGCAGATCGCCGCGCAGGTGCAGCTCAGCATCCTGCCGCGCCAGCCGCCGCAGGACGCGCGCGTGCAGTTGCACTGCCACATCACGCCGGCGCGCGAGGTCGGCGGCGACTTCTACGACTACTTCTTCATCGACGACGCGCACCTGGGCTTCGTCATCGCCGACGTGTCGGGCAAGGGCGTGCCGGCGGCGCTGTTCATGACCATCACGCGCACGCTGCTCAAAGCCACGGCGCAGTTCATCGCCGAGCCCACGCGCTGCGTGGCGCAGCTCAACGACCTGCTGGCGGCGGAGAACGACCAGATGATGTTCGTCACGCTGTTCTACGGCGTGCTGCACCTGGAGAGCGGGCATGTGCGCTACGTCAACGCCGGGCACAACCCGCCCTACCTGCTGCGCGGCGACGGCAGCGTGGCGCCGCTGGCGCGCACCGGCGGCGTGGCCGTGGCGGTGAGCGAGGGCTTCGCGTACCGCCATGGCAGCGTGGATCTGCAGGCCGGCGACCAGCTCTTTCTCTACACCGACGGCGTGACCGAGGCCTTCGACCCCGACGGGCAGGAGTACGGCGACGCGCGCCTGGGCCAGGCCCTGCACGCCGCGCTGGCCGCCACCGACCACGCGCCCGCGCACATCGCCGCCCAGGTGCTGGCCGACGTGCACGCCTTCGAGCGCGGCGCGCCCCAGGCCGACGACATCACCTGCGTGGCGCTGCGCTACCTGGGCCATCAAAAATAGGAGCTGCTGGCGCTTGATTGGCAATGGTTTGACAGTGTTTTTATTGTGAAGTGACCGCCAATCAAGCGCCAGCAGCTCCTGAAAGAAGAGCGGCGCCTTGCGCTGGCACGGCATCGCGGCAGCGCGGGACGGGTTCCCTCGCCCCGGACGCAGGCGCCCAACATCGTCCCGGGCGGCGCGTGCGCCCGTTACTAGAATTTCCCAGCCCTCTGGAGGACATGCCTTGAAAATCCCCTGCGACCCTTGCGACAGCGCCGCCACGGCGCCGGACAGCGTGCAGCGCTTTTGCGCCCACACCACGCCCTATGCGCCCGAGGCGCAGACCGAGGCCGGCTTCATCGCCGCCATGCGCGACCTCACGCGCTGGCACCAGCAGCGCTCGCCCTGGTACCGCGCGCTGCTGGCGCAGCAGGGCGTGCGGGTGGACGCGCTGGCCACGCTGGACGACCTCGTCGCTCTGCCGCCCGTGCACGCCAACTTCTTCAAGCAGCACGAGGCGCTGTCGGTGCCCGAAGACGCCGTGGCCCTGCACCTCACCTCCTCGGGCACCACGGGGCAGAAGTCGCAGATGTTCTTCGACGCCTTCACCATCGGCAACGCGCGCCGCATGGTGGACGACGTGATGCAGGCGCGCGGCGTGGCCAGCAGCGCGCCGGCCAACTACCTGGTCAACGCCTACGAGCCCTACGAGGGCCTGCGCGTGGGCACCTCCAACACCAACCAGTACCTGATGCGCTACGCGCCGCCGGCCAAGGTGTTCTGGTCGCTGCGCGCCGTGGGCGAGGGCCAGCACGAGTTCGACGCCTTCGGCGCCCTGGCGGCGCTGCAGGACTATGCGCAGGACGGCGTGCCGGCGCGCATCATCGGCTTCCCGGCCTTCCTGCACTTCGCGCTGCAGCGCATGCAGCGCCTGGGGCTGGCGCCGCTGCGCCTGCCCGAAGGCAGCTGCGTGATCTTCGGCGGCGGCTGGAAGGGCCACGCCGACCAGGCCATCGCCAAGGACGCGCTGCACGCCAGCATCAGCCACTGGCTGGGCATCGCGCCCGAGCGCATCGTCGAGACCTTCGGCGCGGTGGAGCACAGCATTCCCTACGTCGGCTGCACGCAGCACCGCCTGCACGCGCCCATGTGGTCGCGCGTGCTGGTGCGCGACGTGCGCACCCTCGCACCCGTGCCCGACGGCCAGCCGGGTTTCCTGTCCTTCCTCTCGCCCTACATCACCTCGGTGCCCGCGCACAGCGTGGTCATGGGCGACCTGGCCGTGCGCCACCCCGCCGGCAGTTGCGGCTGCGGCTGCCCCACGCCGTGGTTCGAGGTGCTGGGCCGCGCTGGCACGTCGAGCAACAAGAGCTGCGCTGCCGCAGCGGCCGAACTGCTGCCCTCGGCCTGAAAGGAACCCCATGCACACGACCGACTTGACGCACTACTGGTTCGGCCAGTGGATCGCCGCCGATGCCTTGCCCCAGGCCCTGCAGGGCCTGGGCGCGCACATCGACGCCACGCTGCCCCGGCCCTTCCCGCTGCAGGTGCTGCTGGCCGCCTGCGACCGCCTGGCGCAGCAGCTGCAGGCGCGCAGCGGCTGCCATGCCGCGCTGTTCGAGGAAGCCTGCCGCACCTGCCCGCCCGAGGACGCCGACGCCATGCTGCAGGCCATGGCCGCCATGCTGGCGCGCGACGCCATGCAGGAGAAGCTGCGCAGCGAACTCGGCAGCGCCCACCCCGGCGCGCTGCAGCGGCGCTATCCCGGGCGCCAGTACGAGGCCTGGGCGCCCTGCGGCTGCGTGGTGCACGTGGCGCCGTCCAACGTCTTCACGGCCGCCGCCATGGGCCTGGTCGAGGGGCTGATGGCGGGCAATGTCAACGTGGTCAAGACCAGCGCGCGCGACGGCCGCGTGGCCGCGCTGTTCGCCGCCGCGCTGGCCGCTGCCGACCCGGGCGGCCAGCTCGCCGCCTACATGGCCGTGCTGCGCCTGCCGTCGAGCGACCAGGGCTCGCTGCGCCAGCTCTTCGCCTGCGCCGACGTGGTCTCGGCCTGGGGCGGCGAGAAGGCCGTGGCCGCCGTGCGCGCGCTGGTGCCGGCGCATGCGCGCCTGGTGACCTGGGGGCACAAGGTCTCGTTCGGCTACCTGGCGGCCGACTGCCTGGACGACGACGCCGCGCTGGAAGGCTTCGCGCGCGACATCTGCCGCCTCGACCAGCAGGCCTGCTCCAGCCCGCAGACCCTGATGGTGGAGACCGACGCGGCCGGCCTGCATGCCGTGGCCGCGCGCCTGGCGGCGCTGCTGGCGCGCGTCTCGCCGCAGATTCCCGGCCAGCAGCCCGACAGCGCCGAGCAGGCCGAGATCACCACCGTGCTCAGCGTGGCGCACTGCGAGGCGCCGCTGGGCCTCACGGCGGTCACCGAAGACCCGCAGGGCCAGTGGCGCATCGTGCTCGACACGCGCCCAGGGCTGCGCCCCTCGCCGCTGTTTCGCACCATCTGGCTCAAGCCGGTGCAGCGTGCGCAGCTCGCCGCCCTGCTGCGCCCCATGCGCGCCTGGCTGCAGACCTGCGGGCTGGCCGCCGGCCTGGCCAGCATGGCGCCGCTGGCGCGCGTGCTGCTGTCGGCGGGCGTGAGCCGCATCACCCGCCCGGGCGAGATGGTGGACAGCTACCTGGGCGCGCCGCACGACGGCGTGTACGCGCTGCAGCAACTGGCGCGGCGCGTATCGGTCGATGGGCCGCCCGTGCTCCAGCATTTCGGCCAGCTTGACGCGCTGGAGCCGCCGCAGAGGCTGCCCGCGCCGCGCGCGCCCATCCTGGACAAGAGCGGCTTCCAGTCCCTGGAGGCGCGCGACCCGCAGGCCGGCCTGGTGGTGCGCAGCGGCGGCTCCAGCGGCAAGGTGGCGTACTCCAGCTTCCGCTGGGCCGACTACCACGCGCAGATGGCCGCCACGGCCGACGGCATGGTGGCCGCCGGGCTCGACCCGGCCACCGACCGCGTGATGAACCTGTTCGCCGCGGGCCACCTGTACGGCGGCTTCATCAGCTTCTGGACCATCCTGGAGCACCTGCGCGTGCTGCAACTGCCCATGGCGCTGCTGCCGGACTACGAACTCATCGCCGAGCAGATCATCGAGCACCAGGCCAACACCCTGGTCGGCGTGCCGCCGCACCTGCTGGCGCTGTTCACCGCGCAGGGCGAGCGCCTGCGCGCCTGGGGCGGGGTGAAGAAGATCTTCTACGGCGGCGAGCCGCTGTCGGCCGCGCAGGAGCGCTTTTTGACCGCGGAATGCGGCGTGGCGCTGGTGCGCTCGGCCGCCTACGGCTCCAACGACGCGGGCCCCATGGGCTACCAGTGCCTGCACAGCGGCGGCACCGTGCACCACCTGCACACCCGGCTGCAGACGCTGGAGATCGTCGAGCTGGAGCGCGACGCGCCGGTGCAGGGCGACGCCGTGGGCCGTCTGCTGTTCACGCCGCTGGCGCGCAGCGCCCCGCGCATCGAGCGCTACGAGATCGGCGACATGGGCCGCTGGGTGAGCGGCCCCTGTGCCTGCGGCCGCCAGGAGCCGCGCTTCGAGCTGCTCGGGCGCCTGGGCGACGTGTTCAAGGCCGGCCCGCTGATGAACTACCGCCATTTCGCCGATACGCTGGGCCAGCGCTTCGGCTACGCCGGGGCGGTGCAGTTGCACGTGCAGAGCGATGGCCCGCGCACGCTGCTCGACATCTGGGTCAGCGACCTGTGGGACGACAGCCGCAGCGATGCCGTGGTGGCCGAGCTGTTCGCCAGCTACGAGCCGCTGCAGTGCGTGGCCGAGGCCGCGCTGCCGTTCGTGCTGCGCATCCGCCGCGTGCCCGATGCCGACTTCGTGCGCAACGCGGCCAGCGGCAAGCTCATCCATGTCTGCGACCACCGCGCCGGAGCCTGAACCATGTCTTCTCTGTCCCCCGACCGTGCCTTGGGCGAGCTGCTGGCCTTCGCCCGCGCGCACTCGCCGTTCTATAGAGACTTCTACGCGGCTGTTCCCCCAGGCAGCACGCGGCTGGCCGACTACCCGGTGCTCGACAGCCAGCGCTTCTGGGCCGCCAACACCGTGCAGGGCAACCAGGTGTTCACCGCGCCGGTCACCGAAGGCATCACCTTCAAGAGCGGCGGCACCACCGGCCAGCCCAAGTACTCGGTGTTCACGCATGCCGAATGGCGCCGCTTCACCGACGCCTTCGGCCAGGGCATGCGCCGCGCCGGGCTGCAGCCCGGCGACCGCATCGGCAACCTGTTCTACGCCGGCAAGCTGTATGCGTCGTTCCTGTTCATCGCGCGCTCCATCGAAGCGGCGGGCGTGGGCATCTGCTACCCCGTGGCGGGCGACGACCTCGACGAAATCCTCGCCACCTGGCGCCAGTTCGACCTGAACGTGCTCGCCGGCGTGCCGACCACGCTGATGAAGCTGCTGGAGCAGCTCACGCCCGAAGACCGCGCGCGCCTGCGCCTGCAGACTTTTCTGTACGGCGGCGAGCCCATGTTCGAGGACCAGATCGCCGCCGTGCAGGCGGTGTTCCCCGGCTGCCAGGTGCGCTCCATCGGCGTGGCCGGGGTGGACTATGGCGAGCTTGGCTGGGCCAGCCCCGGCGGCGCGCCGGGCGTGCACCACTGCTTCGACGAGAGCACCGTCATGGAACTGCTGGACGAGCACGGCCTGCCCATCGAGGCCATGGGCCAGCCCGGGCGCATCGTGCTCACCAACCTGCACCGCCGGCTCATGCCCATCGTGCGCTACCCGGTGGGCGACCAGGGCGAGTGGCTCGATCCGCCCGGCACGCCGGCACGGCGCTTTCGCCTGCTCGGGCGCACCGAGGAGGGCGCGCGCATCGGCCCCATGACGCTGTACATCGACGACGTGCGCCAGGCGCTGCACGCGCTGGAGCATTCCGGCACGCCGCTGGGGCTCAAGGATTTCCAGCTCGTGGTCACGCACCACGCCCGGCGCGACGCCTGCTGCCTGCGCATCGCCGTGGCCGAGCCGCAGGCGCATGGCGCGGCCGCGAGCCAGCGCGTGGCGGACGGCATCTACGCCGCGCGCCCCATGTTCCAGGACCTGCTGGCGCAGGCGCTGGTGCATCCGCTGGAGGTGCAGTGGGTGGCGCTGTCCGCGTTGCACACCAACCCGCGCACCGGCAAGCTGCTGCGCGTGGTGGACCAGCGCCATGGCTGATCCCGCCGCCATCGCCCCCTGGCTGCACCTGAGCCTGCCCGCCACCGCGCGGGCGCTCGGCCCGCTGCAGGCGCTGGTGCTGGCCCAGGCGCAGGCGCTGGGCTTCGGGCACGCCGCGCAGCAGCGCATGCGCGCCGCCTGCGACGAGGCCCTGGCCACCATCCTGCGCCTGAGCCACGACGCCAGCGCCGACGCCGACAACGTGCTGCAGGCGCACCTGGGCGTGGAAGACGGCGCGCTGCTGCTGCGCCTGTGCGACAACGGCCTGCCCTACGACATGAGCCTGCTGCCGCCCTACAACCCGCGCCGCCCCGAGCAGGCGCGCGAGGACGCGGCGGGCCTGGCGGCCTTCCTGATGCAAAAGCTCGCCGACCGCTGCCAGGTGCTCAACCAGGGGCAGCAGGGCCACCACGTGGAACTGCACTGGCGCCTGCCCGACGCTGCGGCGGAGGATGCGCCGGCCGGGGAGGGCGCCGACGTGCCGGAACTGCCCGCGCCCGCAGCCCAGGCGCCCGCGATCCGCCCGCTGCGGGCGCCCGACGCCATCCACCTGGCGCGGCTGATGTACCGCAGCTACGGCTACTCCTACGTCAACCCCGACATGTACATCGCCGAGCGCATCCTGGCGCGCGTGGGCGACGGGCGCCTCACCTCCTGGGTGGCCGCCGTGCCCGGCGAGGCGGCTCCGGTAGGCCACATCGCCTTCATGAAGGCGCACCGCGACGACGACACGCTCGAAGTCGGCGCCGCCGTGGTGGCGCCGCAGCAGCGCGGCGGCGGGCTGCTGGGCGCGCTGCTGTCCACCGCCACCGAGGCGCTGCGCCAGCGCCCCGAGCGCGCGGCCTTCGTGCACGCCGTCACGGCGCACCCCTTCACGCAGAAGACCTTCGGCCGCCTGGGCTACCTGCCCACGGCGCTGCTGCTGGCCTACACGCCGGCCAGCCTGCGCTTTCGCAGCATCGGCGCCCGCCCCACGGGCGAGCGCGGCAGCGTCTACTACGCCTGCAAGCTGCTGCGCCCCGCCGCGCCGCAGCCCGTGTACCTGCCCGAGGCGCTGCAGCCGCTGGTGCTGCCGCGCGCGCACGACATCGGCCTGCCGCTGCGGCCCCAGCCCCTGCCCGCGGCGCCGCTGGAGGGCGCCACCGACCTGCAGGTGCAGGCCGAGGCCGCGCTCAACGCCGCCTTCCTGACCCTGCGCCACGCCGGTGCCGACCTGGCGCCCGTGCTGCGCCGCACGCTGCGCCAGCTGTGCCGCGCGCACGTGGACGTGGTGTACCTGAGCCTGGACCTGGGCCAGCGCGCCACCGGCGCGGCCTGCGCCGAGGCGCTGGCGCAGGGCTTCATCGCGGCCGGGCTCACGCCCTTCATGCCCTGGCCCGCCACGCTGTGCCTGCAGTACCTGAACAACCAGACGCTGGAGGAAGCGCGGGTGTGCGCCGTGGGCCCCGCCGCTGAGGAATTGCGCAGCGCCGTCTTCACGGCCTACCGGGCGCAGGAGCTGCTGTAGGTGCTATTGAATGAGGAGCTGCCAGCGCTTGTTGAGCAATGAATTCAGAGGCTTTTGTGTCTGAATGACTTGCGTAGAAAGCGCTGGCAGCTCCTTTTTTGAGAGCGTTGTATGAAACTGGCACGGCCCAGGCCAGGCAGCCGCGGAGCTGGCTTTGCCAGGCCGCTGGCTGCGTTCCCCTCCCACGCGCAGCGTGAGAGAGAGGGGAAGCGCCGCCGCCGCTCAGGGGGTGCTTCAATTCTCGAACGTCAACCGCAGCGTGCACAGTCCATCCGCGTTGCTGCTGGCGCGTGCGCTGTGGGCCGACTGGCCGACCAGGTAGCCGGCCATCTGCAGCTCGGCCTCGGTGCTGGCCATCAGCTCCTCGGCCGAGGGGGGCTGCTTGGCCAGCGGCAGCAGGCCGCCGCGGTAGCGCACGATGAGGGTGAAGATGTATTCGTCGAAGCCCGTCTCCACCTCGATCTCGCTCAGCGGGCCGGCCACCAGGTGGTGGCTGGTGAGCGCTTCGACCACCTGCCAGCCCACCAGCTCGGCGCGCCGCACGGGCTCGTGGCGCGCGCCCCAGAGCCGGCCCTGGCCTTCGAGGAATTCGGTGATGTCGTCCAGCGTGGTGCTGGCCAGCACGAAGCGCTTGCGCGTGCCCTGGCGGATGCCCAGGCGGAACACCGAGGACATCAGCACCGTCACGCACACCCCCGCCGCCAGGCCCGACAGCGCCACGTAGGCCAGCGCGGGCCAGAGCTTCTGGATGGCTGGCTGGATGACCGGCATGCCCGTGCCCACCACCAGCCCCAGGCCCACGGCCAGCACGCGCCGGTTGTCCAGCATGCGCGAGGCGATGAGCTGCAGGCCGCTCAGGGTGGTGAAGGTGGCCAGGTACAGCAGCAGCGCGCCCATCACCGGCGCGGGCAGCAGCAGCCAGGCGCCGATGAGCTTGGGCACCAGCGCCGCCAGCAGCAGCAGGGCGGCGGTCCAGTAGCCCAGGTAGCGGCTGGCGCTGCCCGAGGCGGCGGCCAGGCTCACCGCGCCGCCGCTGGCGGCCAGCGGCAGGCCGTTGGCCAGCGCGGCGAACAGGTGCGCCACGCCCTCGGCGCGCACGCCGCGCGCCAGCGGGCGCAGGTGCGGGCGCACCCAGTCGGCGTCGGCGCTGCGCTGCACGATGGTCTGCGTGCCCATGGAGGTGAGCGCCAGCGCGAACCCGGTCACCGCATACGGCACGATGGCCCCGGTCTCGAAGCGCCAGCCGAACGCCGGCAACTGCGGCAGGCGCAGCCAGGGCAGCGCCTGCCAGGCCTGCACCTGCTCGGGCAGCAGGCCCAGCAGCAGGCTCAGGGCCATGCCCATCAGCAGCCCGGCCAGCGGCGCCAGCAGCTTGAGCAGGCCCTTGGCCCAGACGTTGCAGCCCACCATGGTGGCTAGGGCCAGCGCGCCCGCCAGCAGCGACGTGCCCGACAGCGGCTGGCTGTAGGCGCTGGCGCCGAACATCTGCTGCAGGCCCAGCGCGCCCAGGCCCAGGCCGATGAGCATCACCGCCACGCCCGAGACCTCGGTGGTGAAGACGTTGCGCATGCGCAGGATGAGGAAGCTGAAGCCGATCTGCGTCAGCCCCACCACCCAGACCATGCCGAACACCGCGTCCAGCCCGCTGCCGGGCAGGCTGGCCACCAGGTACATGCCGGGCAGCACCGCGCCCGTGGTCTGCAGCGGGTAGTAGTAGCCCGCGCCGAGGTAGCGCAGCGCCCGCACCTGCAGCACGATGACCAGCGCCGACACCAGCAGCGTGGCCGAGGCGATGTTCAGGAACCCGCCCGGCTCGGGCAGCCCGCTGGCGCGCGCGTAGATGTCGGGGATGACCATGAGCGCGCCCAGGAAGGCGAGCTGCTGCAGCGCCAGCCCCAGCGCCAGCCGGGCGGGCAGCGGGTCGTTGACGCCGAAGGCGATGTTGTCGGGACGCCTCATGCGCCAACCTCTGTCAGTCGAGCACGGGCATCAGTTGCGTGCCGCCGGGCTCGGTGGCCCAGAGGTCGCCCGTGTCCAGGTCGAACCACCAGCCGTGCAGCACCAGGTTGCCTGCCTCGACGCGCTCGCGCACCCAGGGGTAGGTCATGAGGTTCTTCAGCGAGCCGGCCACCGAGGCGCGCTCGACCAGCGCCGGGTTGTCCTTCAGGCGCTCCAGCGGGGCCAGCAGGGGCTGGCCCTGGGCGTCCTTCTCGGACAGTTGCAGGCGGCTGGCGTCCAGCGCCATCGACACCCAGTTGCCGATGAAGTCGCTCTGCAGCAACTGGCCGCCCGCAGCGCCCAGCATGGCCTTGATGCCGCCGCAGTGCGCATGGCCCAGCACGATGATGTGGTCCACCTTCAGGTGGCATACCGCGTATTCGATGGCCGCGCCCGCACCGTCGAAGTGGCGCTCGGGGTCGTAGGGCGGCACCAGGTTGGCCACGTTGCGCACCACGAAGAGCTGGCCCGGGTCGGCGTCGGACAGCAGCGTCGGGTCCACGCGCGAGTCGCTGCACGAGATCACCAGCGCCGGCGGGGCCTGGCCGAGATCGACCAGGCGGCGCATCAGGTCGTTGTTCTTTTCATAGAAGCGCTGGCGGAAGTGCTTGATGCCTTCGAACAGGTGGCTGATGTCGCGGCAGGCGGCGCCGGGAGCGTGCGTATGGTCGTGATGGGCCAAGATGGTTTCTCCAAGGGTCGGTCGGTACGGGTGCGAATGCTGCCACGGCAGCCGGCGGGAATGGATGAATCGGGGCGATGTTTTTAAGTGGCCAGCTCCAGCAGCAGCACGTTGCGCAGCCCCTCGCGCCGGTACAGCAGCTGGCGCAGGTAGTGGCGCATCAGGCGCAGGCCGTGGCCGCCTATTTCGGCGTCGTCGAGCGACGCGGCCAGCTCCGGCGAAGCCTGGGCCGTGGGGTCGAAGGCCTCGCCGTCGTCCTCGATGCGCAGCGCCAGGCCGCCGGGCGTCGGGCCGCAGGCCAGCCACAGCCGGGCGCCCTGGCCGTCGGCGCGCCGGGCGTGGGAGGCGACGTTGGCCAGCGCCTCGTCGGCGCACAGGGTGAGCGCGAACAGGGCCTTGGGCGGCCAGCCGTGCTGCGCGCCCAGGGCTTCGAGCCAGGCCAGGGCGCTGGCCACGGCCGGCGCGCCGCTGCCGGGCGCCAGCCGGTCGGGCTCGGCCGTCCAGGGCGGCCACGGCGGGTCGGTGGGGGCTGTGGTCATGGCGGGTTCTTTCACGCTCAGTGTTCGAAGTGCAGGCGCAGCACGGACTGGCCCGCGTCGGCGCCGCTGCCCGCGCTGGCGCTCACGCGGTCGGCCAGGTGGCGCAGCAGCAGGCCGGACATCTGCGCCAGCGCCGCGTCGATGGCGCTGTCGTCGCCGTCCAGCAGGCTGGCCGGTGCCGGCGTGCCGGGTGTGGCGGTGGGCAGCGGCAGCGGGGCGCCGCTGTGCAGCAGCTCCAGGTCCAGGTTGAATTCGTCGAAGCTGCCGCGGATGCCGGTGACCTGGCGCGGCCCGCCCGCGCTGGCGGCAATGGCCTCGGCCGCCTCCAGCGCGGCCAGCGCGGCGCGCTGCACCACGGCGCGGCGCGCGCCCCAGGCGGCGCCACGGGTCTCGACGAAGCCGGTGATGTCGGCGTGCAGCTGCGGGCTGCCGGCCTGCAGCGGCTGCGCGGCGCGCCGCCCGGTGCCGATGCGCAGCACCAGGTTCAGCACGATGACCAGGATGCCCGCGACCACGAAGCCGTCGCCCACCAGGAAATGCAGCGACTGCGGCACGTGCTGGGCCAGCTGCGGCAACTGCAGCAGCGCCAGCCCGGCGCTGAGCGACAGGCCCACGGCGAAGATGGCGCGGCTGTCCATGGCGCGCGAGGCCACCAGTTCCATGCCCGACACCATCAGAAAGCCCGCCGCGTACAGCCCCACCGCGCCCAGCACGGGCTCGGGGATCAGCGTCAGCGCCATGGTCAGCTGCGGCAGGAAGGCGATCAGCGCCAGCAGCGCCGCGGCGGCGAAGCCCACCACGCGCGCCGTGGAGCGCGTGGCGTACACCAGCGCGATGTTGGCCGAGCTGACGCAGGTGGGAAAGCCGCCCAGCAGGCCCATGGCCAGGTCGCCCAGGCCGTTGGCCTTGATGCCGCTGGCCACGGCCTGCATGTTGGCGCGCTTCCAGTCGGCGTCGTCCATCTTGTCGAGCATGATGACGCTGCCCAGCATGTCCAACTGCGTGAGGACGGCCACCAGGGCCACCGCCACCATCATCCCGGCGTCCAGGCTGAACACGGGCGCCGCCACGGCGGGCAGCGCCACCAGCGGCACGCCCTGCAGTGCCTGTGCGCCTTCGAGCCGCCCCAGCAGCGCGGCCAGCGCCACGCCTGCGCCGATGGCCAGCAGCAGCGCCATGAGGCGCAGGCGCCGGCCCCAGACCGACAGCACCACGATGCCGCCCAGCGTCACCCCCGCCACCAGGGCGCTGGCGCCGTCCACGTGCCATTGCCCGTCGCCCACGCCCAGGGCGTGGCGCACCGACGAAGACACCAGCGCCATGCCGCCCATGCAGATCACCACGCCCACCACGGGCGGCGGGAACAGCGCGCGCATGTGGCGCACCAGCGGCGCCATGGCCAGCGCCACCAGGCCGTAGACCAGCGCCGCCGCCGCCATGCCGCCCGGGCCGTGCGCGGCCACCAGCGCGGCGCCGAAGGCGATCATGAACGGGTTGGGCATGTGCACCAGCAGCGCGCCGCTGCCCCAGCGCCCGCCCCAGGCCTGCAGCGCGGTGCACAGGGCCATGCCCAGCAGCGTCATGGCCACCATGGACTGCGTGCCCCAGCGGTCGAGCCCGGCCATGCGCGCCGTGACCAGCACGTAGGCGATGAAGGCCATGGCCGTGGCCGCGTGCTGCGCGCCCAGCACCAGCAGCGTGGCCAGGGGCGGGCGTTCGCCGGCGGCGTACACCAGGTCGGGCGGGCGGCGCCGCACGGGCAGGGCAGGCAGGCGCAGGGCGGGCAAGGGCATGGGACAGTGGCGGCGTGGAAAGTAAAAACGCCGCGCTATCATCGCGGCGGCTTGCATTCTGCGATAAACCACGCCTTCGCCCACAGAGATTTTTTGCCATGACGATTGCCACCGAAACCACCGCTTCCGCCACCATCGTGTCCCTGCAGGGGCAGATCAACAGCGCCAACGCCACCGCCATGGAAGCGCAGGTGCTGGCCATCGTCGATGGCGGCGCCCGCAACCTGGTGTTCGACTTCTCGGCGCTGGACTACATCTCCAGCGCGGGGCTGCGCATGGTGCTGGTGGTGGCCAAGCGCCTGAAGCAGGAAGGCGGCCTGCTGGTGCTGTGCGGCATGCAGCCGCACGTGCGCGAGGTGTTCGACATCAGCGGCTTCCTGGCCATCCTGAACGTCGAGCCCACGCGCGCCGAGGCCCTGGCCCGCTTCTGATTTTGCTCGCATAGTGATAGCTGCCAGCGCTTGCCAGGCAAGCGCTGGCGTGCTTTTTTATACCTAAAACAAATCCCAAGGAGACTCCCATGCTGCTGACGCAGGACCAGACCATGGTGCGCGACGCCGTGCGCGACTTCGTGCGCGAACAGATCACCCCGCACGCCGCCCGTTGGGACAAGGAGCACCACTTCCCGCGCGACGTGCACCAGGGCCTGGCGCAGCTCGGCGCCTACGGCATCTGCGTGCCCGAGCAGTACGGCGGCGCCGGGCTGGACTACGTGACGCTGGCGCTGGTGCTGGAGGAAATCGCCGCGGGCGACGGCGGCACCAGCACCGCCATCAGCGTGACCAACTGCCCGGTCAACGCCATTCTGATGCGCTACGGCAGCGAGGCGCAGAAAGCCGCATGGCTCGCGCCGCTGGCGCGCGGCGAAATGCTCGGCGCGTTCTGCCTGACCGAGCCGCACGTCGGCTCGGACGCCTCCGCGCTGCGCACCACGGCGGCGAAGGAGGGCGACGGCTACGTCCTCAACGGCGTCAAGCAGTTCATCACCAGCGGCCGCAACGGCCAGGTGGCCATCGTCATCGCCGTGACCGACAAGGCCGCGGGCAAGAAGGGCATGAGCGCCTTCCTGGTGCCCACGGACACCCCGGGCTACGTGGTGGCGCGGCTGGAAGACAAGCTGGGCCAGCACAGCAGCGACACGGCGCAGATCAACTTCGACAACTGCCGCATTCCCGCCGCCAACCTGATCGGCGCCGAGGGCGAGGGCTACAAGATCGCGCTGTCGGCGCTGGAGGGCGGGCGCATCGGCATCGCCGCGCAAAGCGTGGGCATGGCGCGCGCGGCGTTCGAGTGCGCGCTGCAATACAGCAAGGAGCGCGAGAGCTTCGGCCAGCCCATCTTCAACCACCAGGCCGTGGGCTTTCGCCTGGCCGAGTGCGCCACGCAGATCGAGGCGGCGCGCCAGCTCATCTGGCACGCCGCCAGCCTGCGCGACGCCGGCCAGCCCTGCCTGAAGGAGGCGGCGATGGCCAAGCTGTTCGCCAGCGAGATGGCCGAGCGCGTGTGCAGCGCCGCCATCCAGACGCTGGGCGGCTATGGCGTGGTGAACGACTTCCCGGTGGAGCGCATCTACCGCGACGTGCGCGTGTGCCAGATCTACGAAGGCACGAGCGACGTGCAGAAGATCATCATCCAGCGCGCGCTGGCCTGAGAGGGCTACCGTGCCTGCAGCCCCGCCCGCAAGGCCGCAGCCAGGTCGGCGGGCAGTGACTGCACTCCTTTGACCACGCCGGGTCCGCCGCTGCGCCAGTGGATGGAAAACTGGCGGTCAGGGGCGCTCCCGCCTGGCACATAGCGGGCCACGTCCACGGCCACCTCCGTACCGCCTTCGACCAAGGCAGCAGAGGACAGCAGCTTCACTGTCGGCCCCAGCTCCCGCACCGTGAGCACGAGAAGCATGTCCGATCCGGGCGGCACCGTGAATGCGGGGTGGCCCGCGTCCGCGCGGGCCACGGTGGCGGTGAGGAAGCACGCGGTACCGGCAAAGAAGTCCGCCATGCCTCGCGCCGCCGCCGCTTCGCGCTCCGGCACATCCTTTTGGTCGGCCCGCCAGCGGGTCTGCCAGAGCACTGTGGCCTTCAGCGCCGATTGCGGCTGGCAGACCGGCGCCTGCCCAGCGGGCGCGGTCGTCACCGTTGTTGTGGTGGCGCATCCGCACAGCAGTGCCGCGATGGCGATGGCCGCGCAGTGAAATAGGGTGCCCATATGCCGCTTACCGCTTGGTGTAGCAGCCCTTGCCCGCGATCGACAGGTCGGCGGTGGATTCCACCGCCTGCACCGTGGGCAGCACGCTGGGCGTGGTGTCTCCCAGCACGCACAGGTAGGCGCCCTTGCGCGCCCACACGGTGCGGCTGGTCAGGCCCGTGGGCTGGCTCCAGGTGCCCCAGAAGGCCGCGAGCGTGGCCGTGGCGCCGGTGCGGTCGAACGCCACCGTGCCCAGCGCGCCCGCGGGCGAGGTCTGCACGGTGCCGGTGCCCGCGCACTGCGCGTTGCCGTACAGCACCATGCCCTGCTCGATGGCGGCGCGGGTGTCGCTCTGCCGGGCAATGCGCCACAGCGTGCGGCCCCAGGTGCCGGGCAAGACCTGTGAGCACAGCGCCATCTCCCAGTCGCCCTCGGGCAGCGCGGCCGCCTGGGTGGCGCAGGCCACCTCGATGGAGGACTGGTTGGCGCTGCCCAGCGTGCCGCTGCCGCTCTTCACCGTGCAGGCCTGCCCGGCGGGCTGCGTCTTCACGGCCGCCGCATAGGCCGCGCCCGCCGCCAGCGGCGTGGCGAAGGTGAAGCCGCCGTTGGCCGACACCGCCAGGTCGTCGCCGCCGTTGTTCTGCAGCACCAGCGCGCCGCCCGCCGCCAGGCCGCTCACCGTGCCGCCCACGCTGTAGCGGGCCGCGGGCAGGTCGGCGCAGCGCACGGCCACGTCGCCCACGTTGGCCGTGGCCGTGCCGCTGCCTTGCGCCACGGCGCAGGTCTGGCCCTGCGGCTGGGTCTTGACGGTGACGGCATAGGCGCTGCCCGCTGCCACGCGGCCCGCGAACGTGAAGGGCCCGCTGGCCGCCACGTCCAGATCGGCCGCGCCGTTGTTCTGCAGCACGAGGCGCTTGCCTTGGCCCAGGCCCGTCACGGCGCCGCCCAGCGTGAAGCCGTCGCCGGACGGCGGCGGCGCGGCGTCGTCACCGCTGCCGCCACAGGCGGTCAGCAGGCAGGCCAGGGCGATGGGGAGCGCGAAAAAACCGGGAGTGCGAAGAGAGTGCATGGAGGCTTTCGAAGTGGGTGATGAACGCCAAAAAGCATAGGCAGCTTCCACGCGCTTGCGGCCCGCCAAACTGCCAATGGCGGCCTTGCGCCGGCGGGGCGCCAGGGATTTCGATGGATGGCTGAAAAAAGCCGACGAGCGCTGGGCGGCGGGGGCGGGCGCTGCCTACCATTGGCGCAAGGAAGCCACACACCATGCCCCCCCATGACGCAACGATCCCCTGCTGAATGCGCCATCCGCCAGGCCCACATCCGATTCGGTTTGGTCTTCTGGGGCGGCGCGTTCCTGGCGTCGGCCGTTCTCTATGTTCTGAAAATCACGGATTTCACGGCATATGCCCGGCACGCCATTTACCTGGCGGAGAAGTTTCTGCGGTATGGATCCGGGTGGCTTGTCGCCAGCGCCATCTCCTACGCCCTGTTCCGCCTGCACCAGTGGGCGCAGCGCCGCGGGCCGGCGGAAAGTTCGCTGCCGGTTTTCATCGTGGTTGCCTTCCTCATCTCGCTGGTAGCGGCGCCGGTGTGGGCCGCATGGGGCTATGCCACCCAGGCGGTGTACCAGTGGAGCAACTTCATCAACGACACCGCCCTGGGCACGGCCTTGTTCTTTGGCTGGTCTTGCCTGTTCATCAGCCTCCTCTTCAGTTTTGAACTCAATGACCGCCAGCTCCGGCTGGCTGCGGCCCGCGAGGAAGCGCTGTCCGCCCAAATGCGCGCGCTGCGCTACCAGATCAACCCGCATTTCCTGTTCAATACCCTCAACTCCATCGCCGGGCTGATCGAGGAAGGATCGGCCACGCAGGCCGGGCGCATGGTGCTGTCGCTCTCCACGTTCCTGCGCACCACCTTGTCACTCGACCCCATGCACGACGTGCCCCTGGCCGACGAACTCGCGCTCCAGCAGGACTACCTCGCCATCGAGCGCGAGCGCTATTGCGACCGCATGGACTTCACCATTGACGCGCCCGCCGAGGCGCTCCAGGCGCTGGTGCCCAGCCTGCTGCTGCAGCCCCTGATCGAGAACGCCATCAAGCATGGCGTGGGCCCCTCGCTGGCGCACACGCGCATCCGCATCAGCGCCCGGCGGCGCGGCGAGCGCCTGTGGCTGGCGGTGGAAAACGACCTGGACGCCAGCGCCCCGCGCCGCACGGAAGCCGCAGGGTTCGGCATCGGCCTGCGCAACGTGGCCGAGCGCATCCGCGTGCGCTTCGGCGAGGCGGGCGCCTTGCGCACAACCACAGGCGACGGCACCCATTTCCGGGCCGAGATCGAGCTGCCCTGGAAGGCCGCATGACGCCGCTCAACGTGCTGGTGGTGGACGACGAGCCGCTGGCCCGGCGGCGCGTGGCGCGGCTGCTGCGCGCGCTGCCGTGGGTCGGCGCCATCGAAGAGGCGGCCCACGTGCCGCAGGCGCTGGAACGGCTGGATCGGTTCGATGCGCACATCCTGCTGCTGGACATCCAGATGCCCGGCGGCAGCGGGTTCGACCTGCTGGCCCGCCTGCAAGGCCAGCCCGAGCCGCCGGTGGCCGTCTTCATCACCGCCTTCGACGACCAAGCTCTCCAGGCCTTCGACGCCAGCGCCACCGACTACATCACCAAGCCCATCGAGCCGGGGCGCTTCCAACTCGCGCTGGAGCGCGCCCGCCAGGCCGTAGCCCAGCGCGGCAGCGCGCAGCGGATCGCGGAGCTGCAGGAGGTCATCGCCAACCTGCGCACCGCAGCGCCGCAGCTGCGCGGCCTGGCCGAGCTGTGGGTCAAGACCCAGGGCCAGCACGTGCGCATTGCCGCCACCAGCATCACGCGCATCCAGGCTGAGCGCGACTACGCGCGCATCCACGCCGATGGCCGCGAATACCTGTACAGCGCCAGCCTGTCAGAGCTGGCACAGCGGTTGCCCGCGCAGGACTTTATGCGCATCCACCGCAGCACCCTGGTGCGCATCGGCGCGGTCCATCGCCTGGTGGCAGGGGCCTTCTCATCCCTCGCGGTGGTGCTGGCCGATGGCACGGCGGCCCGGGTGGGGCGCACCTATACGGCGGAGGTGCGGGCGCGGCTGCTGGGGCGGTAGGGGCGTGCCTTTGGCTCTTTATTGCTTCTGTTTTGATAGCTTCTTGCGCTTTTCTGGCATGCGTTATGGCATGTTTTTGTTCGTGGTCCTGGCGCTTTGCCGGCGAACCTGCGAAGGTACGCGCAGCGTGCCGAAGACCATGAGCGCGTGGCCTGGGCGGGGCACGTCCAGGGACGTCCCCGGGAGATGGCAGTGACGAGCTGCGATAGAGCACAACTTTGGAGCCGCCTGGAAGCGGTGAACTACTTCGATTGGTGCGGGCAGGATGGGCATGCCGCGTTGCGCGCGTTGTTCTTTGACGGCGTTGTCGCCCGAAGTGACGGTGCCGGACTGGATGGCGTGCCGGGAGCTGTTCTGGCACCCCGAACAGACCCCGGCGCAGTGGGCTCACGTGCTGGAGCTGCGCATGCGGTACGAGGATGACGACGGCGTGGTGCATGTCTCGCCCTTCCTGGGCGAGGAGTACCGTGCCGAAGCCTTGTCCAACCTGCTTGCATTTGACTGCCAGTACAGCGGCATGGAGATCCCGCAGCAACTGGCTTTGCTGGAGATGCTGGGCTGGATGCAGCGCCCCGCCAGGTGCGCCGACATCGATAGCTGGCTCTCCGGCGTGTCCGGATGGCTCCACGCACAGCCGCACAGGGAATGGCTATGGGCCGAGGCGGACGACAGCCGCCACGCGCATGCGCTGCCTTGGCTGTACCGCGCGGTGGACAGTGCACCCTTGGCCCGCTGGCCTGTACGCAGCCGGGCTGGTGCCATGAGCGGTTTCCGCGCTCGTTCCAGGAGTCGCTGCAGTCGCTGATGCGCATGGCCGAAAAAGGCAAGGTCAAGGTGCCGCACCGGCCGGGTACGAATCCAGCGCTGCGGCAGGATTTCCTGCGCGAATTGCGCGACGACCTTGTTGCGGGGGGCAGTGCCCGCATTGCTCCAGCAACTGTGGGCCATGACCAAAAGGCCGTGAGAACATGCAGGGGACCCCGGGGGCGATGAATGCTACTGAAAATATAGCTTCTTGCGCTTTATGGCTGGTTCCTGCAGGCTTTTTTGATCACAACCCCCCCCTTTTTCCTGGCGACAGTGGGAGGGCGTGGCGGATGGGTGATGGGGTGTCGGGTCAGCAATCCCCGTTGGGGTTTTGCGTTGCGCTGCGCCGCCGCAACACGACGGTAATCTGCCCGTTGGTTTCGATGGTGGCGCGTTCCACTTCGTGGGCATGCAGGCATCCGGCCGAGCGCAGGGCCGCTGCCACGTCGTCTGGCGTCAGCGCTTCCTCGCGCATCACCTGAGCGTTGACTACACCGCCTTGCACCAGCACGCGCGGGCGCCCGTCTATCCAGCGCCCCAGGCGCGGAAAGCGGTAGCCCAGTCGGGCGATCAGCGTGTGGCACAGCACCAGCGTGGCGGCAGAAATCAGCCCGCCCACCAGCGAGTTGTCGCCCGCATTCATGGAGTTCTGCACCGCATTGGAGAGGATGAGCAGCAGCACCAGGTCGAACGGCGCGTACTGCCCCACCTGTCGCCGCCCGGTGACGCGTAGGAACACCAGCAAGAAGGCATAGACCACCAGCGCGCGCACGACGAATTCCCACCAGGGGACGCTCAGGGCCAGCATGGTTCCTCCTTTGCCGCGCCGCGGTGGCGGCGCATGGTATTGGGGTCCGGTTCAGTCATCCCAGCGTACCTGCGCCTGCAATTGCCGCACCAGCGGCTGCGGCAGGCGCAGGTCCAGGTCGGCCAAGCGCTGCTTGACCAGGATGTCCGGCACCTCGAACAGATGGGCCAGCTCCTGCAGGCTTTCGGCGTGGCCCTCGGTCAGCGTGAACTGCAGCACCTGCGTCGGAATGAGCAGGCGCAGCGCGAAATCGTTGGCCTCGCTCTCCATGCGCTGGCCGTAGTCCACGTGGTAGCTCTCCGACACCATGATCTCGCGGCGCATGCCGGGGCGCAGGTGGTGCAGCGCGAGGTGGCCCAGGGCGTGCGCCACGCCGTAGCGCTGGCGCATGAAGCTGTGCGAGGCATTGATGGTGATGCGCGCCTTGCGCTGGCGCGAGATCTCCAGCACCGCGCAGGCCGCGCCGGTGTCGCCCACGGCCACGGCGATGCCCATGGCCTTGGCGATATGCGCCAGGTTGACGGGCACGGACTGGTCCCAGTGGGTGTTGAGAATGCCTTCCGCAAACAAGCTCATGGCCGGGATTATCTGTGCCGTGCCGCGCGGGTGGGTTTGCCGCAATAGGAGCGCTGAAAACCACGGTGACAAAATGGTGACACGCATTTCCCAGATGGGCTTTCAACCATGACCGCATCCACTCCCGCTTCCTCGCCTCCCGTGGCGTCCGCCGCCGCTGCCTCCACCTCTCCTTCCACCGCTCCCGCGCCCCGGCGCAAGCGTGCCCAGCCGCGCGCGCGCGCCGTGCAGCAGGGCGACACCCTGCCCACGCTGAGCCCCAAGGCCGTGCCGCGCCACGTCCAGGCCGAGGCCGCCCAGGCGGCGCAGGGGCGGCGCCTGGCGGTGGTGCAGGCCCTGCTGGAGCGTGAGGCCCTGCCCGCGCAGCAGCGCGCGGCGGCCCTGCGCGCGCTGATCGAGGGCGCCTCCGAGGACGACCGCCAGATGCTGCGCCAGGTGCTGCTGGACAACGAGGAGGGCCATGAGACGCCGCTGTTCAAGGGCCATCCCGACGACGAACTGTCCGACGACTGGCGCGAGGGCGGCTATCCCTACAAGCACCTCATGCGCCGCGCCACCTACGAGACGCAGAAGTACAACCTGCAGGTGGAACTGCTCAAGCTGCAGGCCTGGGTGAAGGAGACCGGGCAGCGCGTGGTGATCCTGTTCGAGGGGCGCGACGCCGCCGGCAAGGGCGGCACCATCAAGCGCTTCATGGAGCACCTGAACCCGCGCGGCGCGCGCGTGGTGGCGCTGGAAAAGCCCAGCGAGGTGGAGCGCGGGCAGTGGTACTTCCAGCGCTACATCCAGCACCTGCCCACGGCGGGCGAGATCGTGATGTTCGACCGCAGCTGGTACAACCGCGCGGGCGTCGAGCGCGTCATGGGCTTTTGCTCCGACGCCGAGTACCACGAGTTCATGCACCAGGCGCCCGAGTTCGAGCGCCACCTGGTGCGCAGCGGCATCCACGTGGTCAAGTTCTGGTTCTCCGTCACGCGCGCCGAGCAGCGCCGGCGCTTCAAGGAGCGCGAGGTTCATCCGCTCAAGCAGTGGAAGCTCAGCCCCGTGGACCTGGCCTCGCTCGACAAGTGGGACGATTACACCCGCGCCAAGGAGGCCATGTTCTTCGAGACCGACACGGCCGATTCGCCCTGGACCGTGGTCAAGAGCGACTGCAAGAAGCGCGCGCGCCTCAACGCCATGCGCTACGTGCTGCACAAGCTGCCCTATGCGAACAAGTCGCTCAAGACCATCGGCAGGCTCGACACGCTGATCGTCGGCCGCGCCCACGGCTAACCAGTCCGCGACGTGCCGCGGGTTCTGCAAGAATGGCGGCCTTTGTTGAACCCCGGGGGCTTTTCCATGTCGTCTCGTCGCGCATTCATCCATCGAGCCAGCGCGCTCGGCCTGCTGCTGCTGGCCGCGCACCAGCGGGCGCTGGCCGTGTCGCTGGCGCAGTTGTCCAATGCCGACGCGGCCAGCGGCGTCAAGGCCGCGCTGGCGCGCGGCGCCGAGGTGGCGGTGGACCTGCTGGGGCGCACCGATGGCTTCCTGGGCAACCCGCAGGTGCGCATCGGCCTGCCGGGGCAGCTCGAAGACGCGGCCAAGCTCATGCGCCGCTTTGGCCAGGGCCAGCGCATCGACGAACTGGTCACCACCATCAACCGCGCCGCCGAGACCGCCGTGCCCATGGGCAAGGACCTGCTCGTGGGTGCGGTGCAGAGCATGAGCGTGCAGGACGCGAAGAACATCCTCACCGGCGGCGACACGGCCGTGACGCAGTTCTTCGCCGGCAAGACGCGCGCGCCGCTGGGCGAGCGCTTCCTGCCCGTGGTCACCCAGGCCACCGACAAGGTGGGCCTGGCGCAGCAGTACAACGCCTTCGCCGGCAAGGCCGCGGGCTTCGGCCTGCTCAAGGCCGAGGACGCCAACCTGCAGCAGTACGTGACCGGCAAGACGCTGGACGGCCTGTATTTCATGATCGGCGAGGAAGAGCGCAAGATCCGCAACGACCCCGTGGGCACTGGCAGCGCGCTGCTGCAGAAGGTCTTCGGCGCGCGATGAGCCGCCGCGGGCCCGCCACGCCCGCCTGCCCTTGCGGCAGCGGCGCGCCGCTGGCCGGTTGCTGCGGGCGCTTCCTGGAGGGCGCCGAGGATGCGCCCGACGCCGAGCGCCTCATGCGCTCGCGCTACAGCGCCTTCGTGGGCGAGCGCGGCGACTACCTGCTCGCCACCTGGCACCCGTCGCGCCGTCCGCCCGCCATCGACTTCGACGCGGGCGCGAAGTGGCTGGGCCTGGAGGTGCGCCGCCACCAGCCCACCGGCCCGGACAGCGCCGAGGTCGAGTTCGTCGCCCGCTGGCGCGTCGGCGGGCGCGCCGTGCGCCTGCACGAGCGCAGCCGCTTCGTGCGCGAAGGCGGGCGCTGGTACTACGTCGATGGCGATCAGTTTTGAGTCAAATCGGCCTCCAGCCATTTACTAGCAAGCGCAAGCAGCTATCTATTGAGTAGCGGTCTCAAGCCGGTTCCTCTTCGCTTTCCCAGCGCAGCGCGGCAATGTCGTGCACGAAGATGGGGTAGTGCATCCACACCCCGCGCAGCCCCTTGCGAGCCACGGTGCCGACCTGCGAGGCGAACAGCCAGGCATTCACCGCGTCCTCGGCCAGGTGGCGCTGCATCTGGGCGAACAGGCGCGCGCGCTCGCGCGGGTTTTCGGCCTGCGCATGGCGCTGCGCCAGTTGCCGGAACGCCGCGCTGTCGTAGCCGAAGTAGTAGCCCGGGTCGGTGTAGATGGGGTAGTCCAGCGGCTCTACGTGGGTGATCAGCGTCATGTCGAAGTCGCCCTGGAACGGGCCCGCCAGCCATTGCGCCCACTCCAGCGGCTGGGGCTCCACCGTGATGCCGACGCGCTCCAGGTCGGCCGCCAGCACCGGGCCGCCCAGGCGCGCGTAGGCCGGGGGCGGCAGCGCCAGCGACAGGCGCAGCGGCGCCGGCCCCAGGGCCTCGCGCAGCAGGGCGCGGGCGCGGTCCGGGTCGTACGGGTAGCGGTGGGCCAGGTGCACGTAGCCGGGGTCGGACGGCGAAAAATGGCTGCCGATCACGGTGCCGCGCCCCTCGAACACGGTGCGGATGAAGGCCTCGCGGTCGATGGCGTGCGTGATGGCGCGGCGCACGCGCCGGTCGGCCAGCGGCGCGCGCCGGTGGTTCAGCGCCAGCAGGCCCTTGCTGCTGGAGGTGCCCAGCAGCAGTTGGTAGCGGCTATCGGCCACCAGGCCGCGCACCGAGTTGGTGGCGAAGTGCAGGAACAGGTCCATCTCCCCGCCCTGCAGCGCCGCGGCCTGCGCCTCGGGCGCGTAGAGGAAGCGGAACGTGGCGCCGCGCATGTACAGCGTCTGGGCATGGCGGTAGGTGCTGGCGGGCTCCAGCGTGATGCTGTGGCCGCGCTGCCATTGCCGCACGCGGTACGGACCGGTGCCCACGGGCGCGGTGGCGGCCGTGGCGGCACTGGCCGGGCTGAGGATGACGGCCGTGTTCTCGCCCAGGCGGAAGGGCAGGTGCGCATCGGCATGGTGCAACCCCAGCACCACGGTGTGCGCGTCGGGCGTGGCGATGTGCGCGATGTTGTCGAACAGCGTCTTGCGCGCCTTGTTGGTCGAACCCGGCGCGCGGGCGCGCTCGAAGCTGAAGCGCACCGCCGCGGCGTCGAAGGGCGTGCCGTCGTGGAAGCGCACGCCCTGGCGCAGCCGCAGCGTGCAGGTGCGCTGGCGCGCGTCCATCTGCCAGCTCTGCGCCAGCAGGGGCGCCACGCTGCCGTTCTCCTCGATGCGCGTCAGGCCCTCCAGCACGTTGTAGTGCACCACCTCGCCCACGGCGGCCGAAGGGGCCATGGTCGGGTCCAGGCTGTCGGGCTCCAGCGACAGGTTGATGACCACCCAGCGCTGGTTGGCGCGCTGCGAGGCTCCGGCCAGCCCCGGGACGGCGGCCAGGGCCAGGGTGTGCGCCAGGCTGGCGCGGCGCGTGAGGGGCCGGGAAAGTACGGAATGGCGCATGGCGGGGCCCGAAATTGCGACAAAATGAAACTACATCGTAGTCAAAAAAACATTTCCGGCCCCGGGGCCGGCCTGCTCCATATGCCCCTGACTGCCGCTCCGACCCGTCTGCGCCCTTTTCGCTGGGCGCGGTGGCTGCTCGCGGGGCTGGCGCTGTGGCTGCTGCTGTCCATGGCCTGGGGCGTGCGCGGCCTGTACCAGCAGCGCGAGCAGCGCTACCACCACCAGGTGGAGGGCGGGTTGCGCGCCATCAGCCTGTTGCAGGTGCGCAACGTGGCCGACTGGCGCCGCCAGCACATCGCCGATGCCGCCGCCCTGACCGACGACAGCCTGTTCGCCCAGGCCGCGGCGCGCTGGCACACCGCGCCCGGCGAGGCGCTGCAGGAGCCGCTGCGCGAACGCCTGCGCAGCTTCGTCGAGCATGGACGCTACAGCGCGGCTTTCTGGGTCGATCTCCAGGGGGTGTTGCGGCTCGGGCCGCAAGGGGCGCTGCAGGGCACGCTGGCGCCGCCCGAGCGGCAGGCCCTGCGCCAGGCGCTGGCCGCGGCCGAGCCGGCGGCGGTGGAGCTGCACCGGGACGCGGCCTTCGCCTTCGCCATCTTCGGCGTGCTCGCACCCGTGTTCGACGGCGACACGCCCCTGGGCGCGGTGTGGCTGGTGAGCGACGCGCGCACCCAGCTCTATCCCCAGGTTGAGACCTGGCCCAGCGCCAGCCGCTCGGCCGAATCGCTGCTGGTGGAGCGCGATGGCGACGAACTGGTGTACCTGAGCCCGCTGCGCCACCGCAGCGACGCGCCCCTGAGCCTGCGCCAGGCCATGGCGCCGGGGCGCGACGTCGTGGTGCAGGCTGTGGCGGGCGCGCGCGGCGTGGTCTACGGCAGCGACTACCGCGGCCAGGAGGTGCTGGCCATGGCCAGCGCGGTGCCCGACTCGCCGTGGGTGCTGGTGTCCAAGCTCGACGTGGAAGAGGCCTTCGTCGATGCCCAGCGCGGCGAGTGGCTGGCCCTGGCGCTGCTCGCCAGCCTGGCGCTGCTGTCCGGGGGCTGCGCCGCCGCGGCGTGGCAATGGCGCGCCTGGCGGCGCGAGCGCGGCCTCAAGCTGGCGCTGGAGCGCAACATGCGCTGGCTCGACAGCGCGCAGAAGGCCGCCAGCGCCGGCTACTTCGCCTACGACGCCGAGCGCCGGCAGTTCTTCATGTCCAGCATCGCCAACACCATCTTCGGGCTGCCGCCGCAGGAATGCATGACGCTGCAGCAGTGGATGGACATGCTGCACCCCGAGGACCGCGCGCATGTCCTGCGGGTGCACGCCGATGCCATGGCGGCGCGCACGCCGCTGCGCATGCAGTACCGCATCGTGCGCGCTGGTGACGGCGCGCAGCGCTGGCTCCAGGTGTGGGGCGAATACGGCACGGGCACCGGTTCTGGCGCCGATGCCGATGCGCTGCGCATGACCGGCACGGTGCAGGACATCACCGAGCGCAAGCAGGCCGAGCAGCAACTGGCGCGCTACCGCGACGCGCTGGAGGAGCGCGTGCGCCTGGACCCGCTGACCCAGGTGGCCAACCGCCTGGCCCTGGGCGAGGCCATGCAGCGCGAGTGGGAGCAGGCGCGGCTGCGCGGCATGCCGCTGGCGCTGCTGATGATCGACGTGGACCACTTCAAGGCCTACAACGACCACTACGGCCACGTCGCGGGCGACCGCTGCCTGCAGCGCGTGGCCCAGGCGCTGGCCGGCGCGGTGCAGCGCGCGGGCGAGCTGGCGGCGCGCTATGGCGGCGAGGAATTCGCCGTGCTGCTGCCCGACTCCGACGAACTGCGCGCCGTGGCCGTGGCGCACCGCCTGCGCGAAGCCGTGCGCGAGCTGGTGCTGGAGCACCAGGCCAGCCCGTGCGGCGCGCTGGTCACCATCAGCGTGGGCGTGGCCTGCGTGCGCCCGGCTGGCGGCCAGCCGCTGGAGCACGCGCAGACCACGCTGTTCCAGCAGGCCGACGAGGCGCTGTACCGCGCCAAGCAGGCCGGGCGCGACCGCGTGGCGCTGTACGGCGCTGACGTGCAGGCCGCGCCGGCGTCGGACGCCGGCTGAACCTCCGCCAACGCCCTGGAAGAATCACGCTCTAATCGGGCCTGGCACCGCATTCCATTTTTTCTTCCCGCATGACATTCGAAGCCATCTTGTTCGACTGCGACGGCGTGCTCGTCGACAGCGAAGCCATCACCAACGGCGTGCTGTGCGCCATGCTCAACGAGGCGGGCTGGGCCTTGTCCGCGCAGGAATGCATGGCGCTGTTCATCGGCAAGACCGTGCGCAGCGAGGCCGCGCGCATCGAGGCCCATACCGGCCGGCCGCTCACCGACGACTGGATGGCCGCCTTCTACGCGCGCCGCAATGCGCGCCTGCAGGCCGAGCTGCGGCCCATCGACGGCGCGCTCGACGCCGTGCGCGCCGTGCACGCGCGGCTGCAGGGGCGCATCGCCTGTGCTTCGGGGGCCGACCGCCACAAGGTGGAGATGCAATTGCACCAGGTGGGCATGGCGCCGTACTTCGCAGGGTACGTGTTCAGCGGACACGAAATGCCGGCCACCAAGCCCGCGCCGGACGTGTACCTGGCCGCCGCCGCGGCGCTGGGCGTGGCGCCGGCACGCTGCCTGGTGGTCGAGGACACGGTGACCGGCGTCACCGCTGGCGTGGCCGCCGGCGCCACGGTGCTGGGCTACAGCCCGGGCGGGGCGGAGGGCGCCGGGCACGGCTCGCCCGCCGCGCTGCGCGCCGCCGGGGCGGTGGACATCCTGCCCCACATGGGCGCGCTGCCCGCCTGGCTGGAGGCGCGGCGGTGCTGAGCGCGTGGCTGCGCCGCGCGGCGCTGCTGGCGTGCGCCGCGCTGCTGGCGGGCTGCTCGTCGCTGCGGCCCTGGATCAACGAGCCGCTGCACGGCGGCGAGCCCCCCTCCATGCGTCTGGCCGACGGGCGCGACCCGAGCATGCTCATGGCCGTGACCCTCTCGGGCGGCGGGGCGCGCGCGGCGGCCTTTGGCTTCGGCGTGCTGAGCGAGCTGCGCGACACCGAGTTCGCCTGGGACGGCCGCCGCCTGAACCTGCTGGACGCCACCGACGTGGTCAGCGGCGTGTCGGGCGGCAGCATCATCGCCACCTACTACGCCGTGCACGGCGCCGAGGGGCTGCCGCGCTTCGAGCGCGACTTCCTGCGCCAGGACTTCCAGCGCGGCCTCGTCAACCTGGCCCTGCTGCCGGCCAACATGGTGGAGTTGAGCTCGCCCTGGTTCGGCCGCACGCACCTGCTGGCGCGCCAGCTCGACGCGCTGTACGGCGGCATGACCTTCGGCGACCTGGAAAAGCGCCCGCGCCAGCCGCAACTGCTGGTCACGGCCACCGACCTGTCGCGCGGCACGGCGTTCGAGTTCTCGTGGGACCAGTTCCTGCCCATCTGCTCGGACCTGCGCAGCGTGCCGCTGTCGTTCGCGGTGGCGGCCTCGTCGGCCGTGCCGCTGCTGCTCAGCCCGGTCACGCTGCACAACTACGCGCCGCAGTGCCCGCCGCCGGTGGACCTGGTGCGGCCCACGCGCACCGCGGCGCGCGACACCAGTGCCGCCAACTACCGCGCGCGCATGTTCCGCTCGCACGTGCGCAGCTACCTGGACGCGGACGAGCGCCCCTACATCCACCTCGTCGATGGCGGCCTGGCCGACAACCTGGGCGTGGTGCGCCTGCTCGACCGCTCGCTGGCCGACGGCGGCCTGCGCGCCAGCATGCGCGACATGGGCCTGCCGCCCGGCACCATCCGCAAGCTGGTGCTGGTGGTGGTCAACTCGGAGCGCGACCCGTCGGAGAACATCGACCGCATGGACACCGTGCCCACTACCTGGCAGGTGGTGGACCAACTGCTGTTCGGCGCCGGAGCGCGCGCCACGCTGGAGACGCAGGAGTTCCTGCGCGACATCACGCAGCAGTGGCGCAACGAGCTGTCCCGCGCCGCGCAGGACGGCACCGACGCCTTCGCCGCCCACGCCGAGCTGCACGTGATCCAGGTGAACCTGCGCGACGTGAACGACCCGCACGTGCGCCGCCGCCTGCTGCAGGTGCCCACGGCGTTCACCATCGCGCCGGACGAAGTCACCCAGCTCATCGAGGCTGGCCGCCGCGTGCTGCGCCAGTCGCCCGACTACCAGGGGCTGCTGCGCTCGCTGGAGGATGTGCAGCGGGTGAGGTAGAGGGCATCCCCCTGAGCGGCTTGCGCCGCTTCCCCCTTCTCTCTACGCGCTTCGCGCTCCGGGAAGGGGGACGACGCCAGCGCGGCGGGGCGGCCCTTGCGCGGCGTCTGCTGGCCTGGGCCGCGTCAATGCGTGGGGCTTGCCCCGGGCTGGCGCGGTGTATGAAATGAAGGTCAAATCGGCTTCAAACGCGCGCCCAGCAAGCGCTGGAAGCTATCAAAATTGAATCTTTTCGCTCACCCTGGGCGCGACTGCCGCCGGAACGCGGCGGGCGATTGCCCGGTCCAGGCGCGGAAGGCGCGGATGAAGCTCTTTTCGTTGCCGAACCCCGCCGCCTGCGCCACCTGCTTGACCGGGCGGTCGGTGCGCTGCAGCAGCTCCACGGCGCGCGCCTGGCGCACCTCGTCCTTCAGCGCTTGCAGCGAGGCGCCTTCTTCCTTGAGCTGGCGGTGCAGCGTGCGCGCCGACAGGTGCAGCCGCTCGGCGATCAGCCCGGCGCTGTGCAGCGCGGCCGGGTCGCTGGTCAGCAACTGGCGCACGCGCTGCACCAGCAGGCGGTCGCGCCGGTACTGCAGCACCGTCAGCGGCAGGGCGCGCTGCAGCATCTGGCGCAGCGCCGTTTCGTCGCGCGCCAGGGGCAGTTGCAGGTAGCGTGCGTCGAAGCGGATGGCGGCGTGCGGCGCGCCGAACGCCACCGGGCCGGGGAACAGCAGCGGGTACACCCCGGCGTGCGCGGGCGCCGCGAACGGAAAGCGTGCCTCCTGCAGCGGCAGGCGCGAGTCGATCAGCCAGCACGCCACGCCATGCAGGTTGCGCAGCACCGACACCAGGCAGAACTCGCGCAGCGCGCCGTCGCCGCCGGGCGGGTCGCGCTCCTGCAGCGTGACCTGGGCCGTGGCGCCCTCGGTGGTCAGGGTGAGGGCGATGCTGTCGGTCAGCAGGCCGTGGTGGCGGCACCAGCGTGCCAGCGCCACGCTCAGGTGCGGCGCGGTGATGGAGGCGCGCGCCAGCATCCCGTAGCTGCCCCAGGGCAGGCGGCGCGCGAACCAGCCCAGGGCTTCGTCGTCCAGCTCGCGCATGGCGCCTTCGCACAGCGCCTCCATCTGCCAGGCGGTGATGCGGGCCTGGGCGTTGGCCACTTCCTCTGGCGCGATTTGTGCCTGCCGCAGCACGCCCGCGGCATCCATGCCGCGCAGCGCGTAGGCGCGCACGATGGCCTGTACGAAAGCCATGGGCGTGGCGGCGGCGCTGGCGCGCGGCAGGGGCCGGTGCGCGGTGGGGGAGGTCAGGGCGGGCGTGTACATGGCGAAGGGCTTGGGTGGCAATTATTGCAACCTTGCTGGCCCCATCTGCAGCATCTGGCCGCGTATGCTGCGCCCAGGCGGGATGGCCCCGCACGCACAGGAGACCGCTGGATGACCGTACCCCTTTCCTTGAGCCAGGCCCAGGGCCGCACCGATACGCCCCTGATCGAGCAGACCATCGGCCAGTTCTTCGATGCCATGGCCGCGCGCCAGGGCGCGCGCGAGGCGCTGGTGTGCCGCCACCAGGGGCTGCGCTACACCTATGCCCAGTTGCACGCCGAGGTGCGCCGCCTGGCCAGCGCGCTGCTGGGCCTGGGGCTGGAAAAGGGCGACCGCATCGGCATCTGGTCGCACAACAACGCCGAATGGGTGCTGATGCAGTTCGCCACGGCCCAGGTGGGCCTGGTGCTGGTCAACATCAACCCGGCCTACCGCACCAGCGAGGTGGAGTACGCGCTCAACAAGGTGGGCTGCAAGGCGCTGGTGACCATGGCGCGCTTCAAGACCAGCGACTACGCGGGCATGCTGCAGGCGCTGGGCCGCGCGCGGCTGCCGCAGCTGCAGCACATCTTCTGGATCGACACGCCGGGGCAGGGCGACGAAATTTCTGGCATGCAGCGCTTTTCCGCGCTCCTGGCCCGCGGCGACGCGCAGGACGCGCGCATCGACGCCGTGGCCGCCACGCTGGCCAACACCGACCCGATCAACATCCAGTTCACCAGCGGCACCACGGGCTTTCCCAAGGGCGCCACGCTGACGCACCGCAATATCCTGAACAACGGCTTCTTCATCGGCGAGTGCATGCAGCTCACGCCCGAGGACCGGCTGTGCATTCCCGTGCCGCTGTACCACTGCTTCGGCATGGTGCTGGGCAACCTGGCCTGCGTGACGCACGGCGCCACCATCGTCTACCCCAACGACGGGTTCGACCCGCTCACGGTGCTGGAGACGGTGCAGGCCGAGCGCTGCACCGGCCTGCACGGCGTGCCCACCATGTTCATCGCCGAGCTTCAGCATCCGCGCTTCGCCGAGTTCGACCTTTCCACGCTGCGCACCGGCATCATGGCTGGCTCGCCCTGCCCGATCGAGGTGATGAAGCGCGTGGTGAGCGACATGCACCTGTCGCAGATCACCATTGCCTACGGCATGACCGAGACCAGCCCGGTGAGCTGCCAGAGCAGCACCGCAACGCCGCTGGAAAAGCGCGTGGCCACCGTGGGCCAGGTGCAGCCGCACCTGCAGGTAAAGATCGTGCACCCCGAGACCGGCGAGGTCGTGCCGGTGAGCCAGAGCGGCGAGCTGTGCACGCGGGGCTACTCCGTGATGCACGGCTACTGGGGCGATGCCGAGAAAACCCGCGAGGCGATCGACGAAGACGGCTGGATGCACACCGGTGACCTGGCCACCATGGACGCCGAGGGCTACGTGAACATCGTCGGCCGCATCAAGGACATGGTGATCCGCGGCGGCGAGAACATCTACCCGCGCGAGATCGAGGAGTTTTTGTACCGCCACCCGCAGGTGCAGGACGTGCAGGTGGTGGGCGTGCCCGATGTGCGCTACGGCGAGGAGCTGTGCGCCTGGATCATCGCCAAGCCCGGCACGCAGCCCACCGAGGACGACATCCGCGCCTTCTGCAAGGGCCAGATCGCGCACTACAAGGTGCCGCGCTACATCCGCTTCGTCCCCAGCTTCCCCATGACCGTCACGGGCAAGATCCAGAAGTTCAAGATCCGCGACGAAATGAAAAACAGCCTTGGCCTGGCCGAGGAAAGAACCGCTTGAGAAGACACCCGCCATGATCCTCGAATCCCAACTCAACCCCCGTTCCGCCGACTTCCAGGCCAACGCCGCCGCCATGCGCGCCGTGGTGGAGGACCTGCGCGCCCAATTGGCCAAGGTGGCCCAGGGCGGCGGCGAGGCCGCGCGCGCCAAGCACGTGGCGCGCGGCAAGCTGCTGCCGCGCGAGCGCGTGCAAATGTTGCTCGACCCCGGCACGCCTTTCCTGGAGCTGGCACCGCTGGCGGCGCTGAACATGTACAACAACGACGCGCCGGGCGCAGGCGTCATCGCCGGCATTGGCCGCGTGAATGGCGTGGACTGCATGGTGGTGTGCAACGACGCCACGGTGAAGGGCGGCACCTACTACCCCATGACGGTGAAGAAGCACCTGCGCGCCCAGGAAGTGGCGGCGCAGAACCGCCTGCCCTGCATCTATCTGGTGGATTCGGGCGGTGCCAACCTGCCCAACCAGGACGACGTGTTCCCCGACCGCGACCACTTCGGCCGCATCTTCTTCAACCAGGCCAACATGAGCGCCCAGGGCATCGCGCAGATCGCCGTGGTCATGGGCAGTTGCACGGCCGGCGGCGCCTACGTGCCGGCGATGAGCGATGAATCCATCATCGTCAAGAACCAGGGCACCATCTTCCTCGGCGGCCCGCCGCTGGTGAAGGCCGCCACGGGCGAGGTGGTCAGCGCCGAAGACCTGGGCGGCGGCGACGTGCACACGCGCCTGTCCGGCGTGGCCGACCACCTGGCCCAGAACGACATGCACGCCCTGGCGCTGGCGCGCGCGGCGGTGGCCAATTTGAATAAAAACAAGGCGCAAAACCCCGCCGATCAAGCGCCAGCAGCTCCTAAATATGAAGCGCAAGAGCTGTACGGCGTGATTCCCACCGATACGCGCAAGCCCTTCGACGTGCGCGAGATCATCGCGCGCATCGTCGACGGCAGCGTGTTCGACGAGTTCAAGGCGCGCTTCGGCAGCACCCTGGTGTGCGGCTTCGCGCGCATCGAGGGCATGCAGGTCGGCATCATCGCCAACAACGGCATCCTGTTCAGCGAGAGCGCGCAGAAGGGCGCGCACTTCATCGAGCTGTGCTGCCAGCGCAAGATCCCGCTGGTGTTCCTGCAGAACATCACCGGCTTCATGGTCGGCCGCAAGTACGAAAACGAGGGCATCGCGCGCCACGGCGCCAAGCTGGTCACGGCCGTGGCCACGGCCAGCGTGCCGAAGTTCACCATCATCATCGGCGGCAGCTTCGGCGCTGGCAACTACGGCATGTGCGGCCGGGCGTACAGCCCGCGCTTCCTATGGATGTGGCCGAACGCGCGCATCAGCGTGATGGGCGGCGAGCAGGCCGCCAGCGTGCTGGCCACCGTGAAGCGCGACGGCATCGAGTCCAAGGGCGGCAACTGGAGCGCGGAGGAAGAGGAAAGCTTCAAGGCCCCGATCCGCCAGCAATACGAGGAGCAGGGCCACCCCTACTACGCCACCGCGCGCCTGTGGGACGACGGCGTGATCGACCCCGCCGACACGCGCCGCGTGCTGGCGCTGGGCCTGTCGGCCACGCGCAATGCGCCGATCGAAGACACCAAGTTCGGCGTCTTTCGCATGTAGGCGTCTCAGGAGCTGCCATGGACGCCGTTGCCCATTTCATCCAGCTTGCCCGCTATAACGTGTGGGCCACCGCGCGCCTGCTCAACGCCGTGCACGCCCTGGAAGAAGAAGACTACCGCCGCGACCTGGGCCTGTTCTTCCAAAGCATCCACGGCACGCTCAATCACCTGCTGGTGGGGGAGCACCAGATCTGGTACGTGCGCTTTGCCGAAGGCGTCTCCCCACGCCTGGCGCTCGATGCCGAGGCGGAGAGTGACCGTGCCCGGCTCGACGCCCGCTTGCGCGAGGGCGCGGCGCGCTGGGAGCCGCTGATCGCCACCTTCTCCGCCGACCTTTGGAGCGGCACGTTGAGCTACACCACCACGCGTGGAACCGCTGCCACGCTGCCATTCGCCGCCACCCTGGCCCATGTGTTCAACCACGGAACGCACCATCGGGGCCAGATCACGGCGGCGCTCACCGCACTGGGCCAGCCCTGCCCGGTGCTCGATTTCGTCTACTACCTGCAGAACCCCTCGCAGCCCTGAGATCGCCATGAGCCAAAACCTTTCCATCACCCAGTCCGGCGCCGTGGCGCGCATCACGCTCACGCAGCCCGAGATCCGCAACGCTTTCAGTGATGAAGTCATTGCCGAGCTGACGGCGGCTTTCATCGAGGTGGGCGCGCGCCCCGGCGTACGCGCCGTGGTGCTCGCGTCCGAAGGCCCGGCTTTCTGTGCCGGCGCCAACCTCAACTGGATGCGCCGCATGGCCGACTACACGCGCGAGGAAAACCTCGTCGACGCGGGCAAGCTCGCCGAGATGCTGCGCGTGATCTACGCGTGCCCCAAGCCGACCATCGCCCGCGTGCAGGGCGACGTGTACGCCGGCGGCATGGGCCTGGTGGCCGCGTGCGACATGGCGGTGGCGGTGGAAACGGCGGGCTTCTGCCTCAGCGAAGTGAAGCTGGGCCTGATTCCCGCCACCATCAGCCCCTACGTCATCCGCGCCATGGGCGCGCGTGCCGCGCACCGCTACTTCCTCACCGCCGAGCGCTTCGATGCCGCCGAGGCACTGCGCACCGGCTTCGTGCACGCGGTGGTGGCGGCAGACCAGCTTGACGCCAAGGTCGATGAGCTGCTCAAGGCCCTGACCAGCGCCAGCCCCAACGCCGTGCGCGCGTGCAAGCGGCTCGTGCAGGACGTGGCGGAGCGCGAGATCGGTGCGGCCTTGATCGCCGCCACAGTGGAGGGCATCGCCGACATCCGTGCCAGCGACGAGGGCCGTGAAGGCGTGCAGTCCTTCCTGCAAAAGCGCAAGCCGAACTGGCTCTGACCATGGACGCGCTCTGGCTCGCCTTCGTCCAGTGGCTGCACACCGTGGGCCTGCACGTCGATGCAGGCACTGCGCGTGACGTGGCCGAGGGCGCCGCACGCGCCACGGCGGCCCTGGACATGCCCAGCCTGCTGGCCCTGGCGGCGGCGCTGGGCTGGGCCAGCGGCTTTCGGCTGTATGCCGTGGTGTTCCTGGTCGGCATGATGGGCGTGGCGGGCTGGATCGCGTTGCCGCCGGGGCTGGCCGTGCTGCAAAGCCCCGTGGTGCTGATCGCCAGCGGCTGCATGCTGCTGGTGGAGTTCTTTGCCGACAAGGTGCCCTGGCTCGACAGCGCCTGGGACGCCGTGCATGCCTTCATCCGCGTGCCGGCCGGGGCGGTGCTGGCCGCTGGCGTGTTCGGTGCCGACAACGCCGCCATGGCCGTGGCCGCAGGGCTGCTGGGCGGCTCGCTCTCGGCCACGGCGCTCGCCACCAAGATGACCACGCGCGCGGCGGCCAACACCTCGCCCGAGCCGTTCTCCAACTGGGGGCTGTCGTTCTTCGAGGACGGCCTCGTCGTGGCCGTGGTCTGGCTGGCCACGCAGCACCCGCTGGCCTTTGGCATGGCATTGGTGGTGATGGTGGCCGTGTCCGTGCTGTTGATGGTGGTGCTCTTCAAGTTCCTGCGCGCCGTGGTGCGGCGCCTTTCCTCTTTCTTTTCTGGTTCTGCCAAGGTGGCGTAAATGTTCAAAAAAATCCTGATTGCAAACCGTGGCGAGATCGCCTGCCGCGTGGCGGCCACCGCGCGCCGCATGGGCGTCAAGACCGTCGCCGTCTATTCCGATGCCGATGCGCAGGCCAAGCATGTGGCGGCGTGCGATGAGGCCGTGCACGTGGGCGGTAACGCGCCCAAGGACAGCTACCTGCAGTGGCAGCGCATCATCGACGCGGCCAAGGCCACGGGCGCGCAGGCCATCCACCCCGGCTACGGCTTCCTGAGCGAGAACGAGGACTTCGCCAAGGCCTGCGCCAACGCGGGGCTGGTGTTCATCGGCCCGCCGGCCAGCGCCATCAACGCCATGGGCCTGAAGGCCGAATCCAAGCGCCTGATGGCCAAGGCCAGCGTGCCGCTGGTGCCGGGCTACCAGGGCGAGGACCAGGACCCCGCCCTGCTGCAGCGCGAGGCCGATGGCATCGGCTACCCCGTGCTCATCAAGGCCAGCGCGGGCGGCGGCGGCAAGGGCATGCGCCTGGTGGAAAAATCCGAGGACTTCGCCGCGGCCCTGGAGTCGTGCAAGCGCGAGGCCATCAACAGCTTCGGCAACGATGCCGTGCTGGTCGAGAAATACGTGCTGCGTCCGCGCCACATCGAGATCCAGGTGTTCGGCGACACGCACGGCAACTGCGTGTACCTGTTCGAGCGCGACTGTTCGGTGCAGCGCCGCCACCAGAAGGTGCTCGAAGAAGCCCCCGCCCCGGGCATGACGCCCGCGCTGCGCCAGCAGATGGGCGAGGCCGCCGTGGCCGCCGCCAAGGCCGTGAACTACGTGGGCGCGGGCACGGTGGAGTTCATCGTCGAGCAGCCCGGCGGCTACGACGCGCCGGAACAGATGAAGTTCTACTTCATGGAGATGAACACCCGCCTGCAGGTGGAGCACCCGGTGACCGAGGCCATCACCGGGCTGGACCTGGTGGAGTGGCAACTGCGCGTGGCCTCGGGCGAGCCGCTGCCGCTGCGCCAGGACGAACTGCGCATCACCGGTCACGCCATCGAGGCGCGCATCTGCGCCGAGAACCCCGACAACCAGTTCCTGCCCGCCACCGGCACGCTGGCCGTCTACCGCAAGCCCGCCTGCACCAGCTTTGAACGCGGCGCCGTGCGCGTGGACGACGGCGTGCGCGAGGGCGACGCCATCAGCCCGTTCTACGACTCCATGGTGGCCAAGCTCATCGTGCACGGCGACACGCGTGAACAGGCGCTGGCGCGCCTGGACGACGCGCTGGCGCAGACGCACATCGTCGGCCTGGCGACCAACGTGCAGTTCCTGCGCCTGGTGGCACGCAGCGACTCGTTTGCCCATGGGCGGCTCGACACCGCGCTGATCCAGCGCGAGCAGGCCGTGCTGTTCCAGCAGGAGCGCGTGGGCCTGCCGCTGGCGGCCGCCGCCGCCGTGGCGCAAACGCTGCTGCGCGAGCGCGCGGCCGAGAACGCCGACCCGTTCAGCCGCCGCGACGGCTTCCACTCGCACGCCGAACTGGAGCGCCGCTTCGAGTTCGACTTCGGCGGCGCGCACGCCAAGGCGTGGCTGACCTACGGGCGCGGCGGCGCGCTAGCCCTGCGCGTGGGCGAGGGCGACGCTGCCGTGGCCGGCCCGCTGGCGTTCGCGCCGCTGGCCGATGGCGCCATCGACCTGCAGTTCGCCGGCCAGCGCACGCGCGCCACCGTCTACGCCCAGGGCGAGACCGACCACGTGTTCACGCCCCAGGGCGCCACGCGCATCGAGGCCATCGACCTGCTGGCCCACGCGGGCGATGCCCAGGGCGAGGGCGGGCGCCTCACGGCGCCCATGCCGGGCAAGGTGGTGTCGTTCGCCGTGCAGGCCGGCGACAAGGTGGCCAAGGGCCAGCCGCTGGCCGTGATGGAGGCCATGAAGATGGAGCACACCATCGCCGCGCCGGCCGACGGCGTGGTGCAGGAGCTGCTCTACGCGCCCGGCGACCAGGTGGCCGAGGGCGCGGAGCTGCTCAAGCTCTGCGCCGCCTGAGAGCGTGTTCACGCTCTCAGGCGCGGTACGCTCGGGGGTTGCTTTTTTGCCCGGCGCGGCGCGGCCCATCGTTTATGCAGTTACTCCCGACCCCTTCCTCCCAGGACGATTCTCCGGCGCCGCCGCTGTGGCGGCTGGCGCTGGCCTGGTGGTTCCTGTGCAGCCCCGTGCTGTGGATGTGGCCCAGCGGGCGCACCCTGCTCGATACCGTGGTGTCGGCGGCGGTGCTGGCGCCGGTGTTCCTGTGGCGCCGCGCGGGGCAGGCGGCGGCGTGGCTGCTGGTGCTGATCGGCGCCGTGTACCTGGGCTACTTCCTGGCCGTGCGCTCCGCGCCCGACGAGTACTTCTGGTTCACGCTGTTCGGCTCGCATGCGCAGGAGGCGGTGGAGTACGCCGCCTCGTGGCGCTGGCGCGATGCGCTGTGGCTGCTGGCCTGGCTGGCGCCCGCCGCCGCCGTGGCCTGGTGGCTGGCGCGGCGCGCGCGGCCGGTGCGGCGCAAGGCCTGGCGCCGCGTGCTGGCGCTGCTGGGGCTGGTCTGGGTGGCCTGGGGCGTGGTGTCGGCGTTCAAGGGCGACAGCGTCGAGGCCACGCTGCGCAAGATCAACCGCGTCTACCCCGTGGCCATGTTCGAGTCCTATGCGCGCCAGCAGGTGGCGTCGCACCAGATCTTCGCCGTGCCGCGCGTGGCCGCGCCCGCGGCGCCGGCGCGCGCCGACCTGATCGTGCTGGTGATCGGCGAGAGCGCCAGCGCGCACCGCTGGTCGCTGCTGGGCTACGGCGGGCACGACACCAACGCCGCCCTGCGCCCCCTGCAGGCGGATGTGCAGGCGCTGCCCGTGCTGGCCAACGGCAACAACACCGCGCTGGCCCTGCCTGTGCTGCTCAGCGGCCAGGGGTTGGAGCACCTGCCGCCGCAGGGCCTGCCCACCTACCTGGACTGGGCGCGCGCGGCGGGTTTCCGCGTCGCCACGTTCAGCAACCAGAGCACCTCGGGCACGGCGGAAACGTTCTTCCACGCCGCCTACCGCCAGCGCTCCGACTGGTACGTGAACCTGCCCGACGGCGAGTACGACGGCGCCCTCACCCCGCTGTTGCAGCAGGCGCTGGCCGAGGCGCGCGCCAGCAGCCAGCCGCTGCTGGTGACCGTGCATACCTACGGCAGCCACCCGCGCACCGGCAAGCGCTACCCGCCCGAGCGCGCGCACTGGGACGACGTGTACGACAACAGCATCGCCTACTCCAGCGAGCTGCTGGCGCAGTGGATCGGCCTGCTGCAGGCCGAGGGCCAGGGCCGCCGCGCGGTGCTGCTGTACCTGTCCGACCACGGCCTGAACCTGCTCGACTGCGGCGGCAACTACACCCACGGCAGCGCGCGCAGCGCCTACGAGGTGCCGCTGCTGGCCTGGAGCAACGCCGCCTTCCGCGCTGCCCAGCCCGCCTGGGCCGCGCAACTGGCGCGCCACGCGCAGCCCGCGCCCGACGGCCTGCCGCGCCTGGACAACCGCGTGTTCGCCGCCACCGTGGCCGATCTGCTGGGCTACGGCAGCGCCACCGGCTACCCCTCGCTGGGCGCACCGCAGGATGCGCCCGAACCCCTGCTCGGCGGCCAGCCCTACCGCGCGCGCGCCCAGGCCGATGCCTGCGACGTGCGCGCCCAGGGCGGGCCGCCGCATTGACCCCCTCCAGGAGCCCGACCATGAACACCCCCTCCCGCGTACGCATCATCGACGTAGGCCCGCGCGACGGCCTGCAGAACGAAAAGCAGGCCGTGCCCAGCGACGTCAAGATCGGCCTGGTGCAGCGCCTGCAGGAGGCCGGCCTGCGCGAGATCGAGGTGACCAGCTACGTCAGCCCCAAGTGGGTGCCGCAGATGGCGGACAACCATGCCGTCATGTCCGGCATCGCGCGCCGGGCGGACGTGCGCTACAGCGTGCTCACGCCCAACCTCAAGGGCTGGGAGGCGGCCGTGGCCGACCGGCCCGACGAAATCGTCGTCTTCGGCGCCGCCAGCGAGGCGTTCAGCCAGAAGAACATCAACTGCTCCATCGCCGAGAGCATCGAGCGCTTCGCGCCGGTGGCCGAGGCGGCGCGCGCTGCGGGCGTGGCTGTGCGCGGCGCCATGAGCTGCACCGTGGGCTGCCCCTACGAGGGCGAGATCGCGCCCGAGCGCGTGGCCTACCTGGCGGGGCTGATGAAGGGCATCGGCGTGCAGCGCGTGGACGTGGCCGACACCATCGGCGTGGGCACGCCGCTGAAGGTGCAGCGCGCCATCGCGGCGGCGCTGCAGCACTACGAACTCGATGCCGTGTCGGGCCACTTCCACGACACCTACGGCCAGGCGCTGTCGAACACGCTGGCGGCGCTGGAGCTGGGCGTGTGGAACTTCCAGTCCTCGGTGGCGGGCCTGGGCGGCTGCCCCTATGCCAAGGGCGCCACGGGCAACGTGGCCACCGAGGACCTGGTGTACCTGCTGTACGGCATGGGCATCGAGACCGGCATCGACCTGGACAAGCTGGTCGATGCGGGCGCGTACATCAGCGATTTCCTCGGCCGCAAGAGCGGCTCGCGCGTGGCCGTGGCGCTGCTGAACAAGCGCGCGGGGTGAAGAACTCCTGATTTAATAGCTGCTAGCGCTTGCCTGGCAAGGGCTGGAGGCCATTTTCATTGAAGGATGGTGCGGTGGGTCAATTCCCGCCGAGTACCTTCCACAGCGTCACGCGGTTGACCTGCTCCGACAGGCGCAGGCCGATCAGCGTCTGCTGCGCGGCGTAGAGGCTGCGCTGCGCGTCCAGCACCGCGAGGTAGTTGTCCACCCCGGCCTTGAAGCGCGCGTCCGACAAGTCGAACGCCTTCTGCGTGTTCGCCACCATGCTGGCCTGGGCCGCCAGGCGTTCGCTCCACTGCGCGCGGTCGGCCAGCACGTCGGCGGCTTCGCGGAACGCCGTCTGCACGGCTTTCTCGTACTGCGCCACGGCGATGCGCTGGTTGCTTTCGGCCACCTGCACGCCGGCGCGGTTGCGCTCTGCGTCGAAGAGGGGCAGGCGCACCAGTGGCACGAAGCTCCAGGTGCCGTTGCCGTGGCCGAACAGGCGCTCCAGTTCGGTGCTGCCCGTGCCCACGCTGGCCGTGAGGCTGATGGTGGGGAACAGCGCCGCGCGTGCCGCGCCGATGTTGGCGTCCATGGCGTGCAGGGCGCTCTCGGCCGCCTGCACGTCGGGGCGCTGCAGCAGCACGCTGGAGGGCAGCGGGACCGGCACGGGGCGCAGCGCGGCCACGTCGGCCGATGCCTGTAGGCCCAGGGTCCGCGTGGTGGGCAGCAGGCGTTCCGGCACGGGCCCGCCCGCTAGCAACTGCAGTACGTTCCGGTCGCGCTCGACCTGGGCGGTGGTGCTGGCCACGTCGCCGCGCGCCGTGTCCACCGTGGTCTGGTTCTGCGCCAGCACCAGGCCCGAGGTGGCGCCGAGCTGGTGCATGCGCTGCGTCAGCTCCAGCGCCTTGGCACGGCTGGCCAGGGTGTCGCGGGCCAGTTGCAGGCGCGCCTGGTCGGCCGCCAGCGTGAGCCAGGCATTGGCCACGTCGGCCACCAGGCCGATGCGCACGTTGCGCTGGTTCTCCTGGCTTTGCAGGAATTGCTGCAGCGCCGCTTCGTTCAGGTTGCGCACGCGCCCCCACAGGTCGAGCTCGTAGCTGGCGAAGCCGAGCTGCGCCGTGTACTGCGTGGCCAGCGTGGCGCTGCCGCTGGCGTTCAGGTCGGCGGCGGTGCGGGCGCGGCTGGCCTGGGCCTGGGCGTTGACGCCGGGCAGCAGGTCGGCGCGGGTGATGCCGTACTGGGCGCGGGCCTTCTCGATGTTTTCCACCGCCACGCGCAGGTCGCGGTTGTGCGTCAGCGCGAGGGCCACGACTTCGCGCAGTTCGGCCGATTGCAGCCACTGCATGCCGTGGGCTTCCTGCAGGGCGGCTTCGCCCGCCTGCGCGGGCGCGTCCTGGGCGGAGAGGGCGGAGACGGTCTCCGGAACGGACAGCGGCGGCGTCTGGTGCGTGGGCGCGAGGTTGCAGCCCGCGAGCAGCAGCGCTGCCGTGCAAAGAAGGGGTTTTGCCGTCATACCGCGCTCTCCGGTGCGTCGTCGTGGCGCGAGCGGCTCTTGAACCAGCTGCGCACCAGCAGGAAGAACACCGGCACCAGGAAGATGCCCAGTACCGTGGAGGCGGCCATGCCGCCGAGCACGGCCGTGCCGATGGCGTTGCGCCCGCCCGCGCCTGCGCCGGTGCCAATGGCCAGCGGAATCACGCCGAAGCCGAAGGCCAGCGAGGTCATCAGGATCGGCCGCAGGCGCAGCCGCACGGCGGCCACCGTGGCGTCGAACACGCTCCGGCCCTGCTCCTGCAACTGCACGGCGAATTCGACGATCAGGATGGCGTTCTTCGCCGCCAGGCCCACGGTGGTCAGCAGGCCCACCTGGAAGTACACGTCGTTGGTCAGGCCGCGCAGCGAGGTGAACAGCAGCGCGCCCACCACGCCCAGCGGCACGGCCAGCATCACCGACAGCGGCACGGTCCAGCTCTCGTACAGCGCCGCCAGGCACAGGAACACGAACAGGATCGAGATGGCGTAGAGCAGCGGTGCCTGCGCGCCCGACTGGCGCTCCTGCAGCGAGGCGCCGGTCCACTCGTAGCCAATGCCGGGCGGCAGGGTCTTGAGGATGTCTTCCACGATCTGCATGGCCGTGCCCGAGCTGACGCCGGGCGCGGCGCGGCCCTCGAACTCGTAGGCCGGGCTGCCGTTGTAGCGCATGAGCTGCGGCGAGCCATAGGCCCAGTAGGTGCGGGAGAAGGCGCTGAAGGGCACCATTTCGCCGTTCTGGTTGCGCACCGTCCATTTGGCGATGTCCTGCGGCAGCATGCGGTGCGGCGCATCGCCCTGGATGTAGACGCGCTTGACGCGGCTGTTGTTCAGGAAGTCGTTCACGTAGGTGCCCCCCATGGCGCTGGAGAGCACGCTGTTGATGTCGCTGTACGACAGGCCCAGGGCCGCAGCCTTGCGGTCGTCGATGTCCAGGCGCAGCTCGGTCGCGTCCTCCAGGTTGGTGGTGCGCACGCCGGTCAGCTCGCCATGCTGGCGCATGGCGTCGAGCACGCGGTCGCGCGCGGCCAGCAGCGCCTCGTGGCCCACGGCGTTGATGTCCTTGAGCATGAAGTTGAAGCCCGAGCTCGCGCCCAGGCCGCGCACGGCGGGCGGCAGCACGATGATCACGCGCGCGTCGCGGATCGCGCCGAGCTCCTTGGTCGCGCGCTGGGCCACGGCGGCGGCCGACTGCGCGGCCAGCGGGCGCTCGCTCCAGGGCTTGAGGCGGATGAAGCCGCGCGCCGAGCTCTGGTCGCCGTTCAGGCCCGAGACCTGGTAGAAGCTCAGGATCTCCGGCTGCCGCAGCAGGTACGCGCGCACCTGGTCGAGCACGTCCTGCAGCCTTGCGTCGGCGGCGCCGGAGGGCAGGTTGACGTTCACGTACAGGAAGCCCTGGTCCTCGTCGGGCAGGAACGAGGTGGGCAGCCGGTGCATCAGCAACGCCACCGCCGCGCACACGCCGATGAAGACCAGCACCATGCGCTTGGTGCGGCGCAGCGTGTAGGCCACGGTGCCCTGGTAGCGCGCGGCCGTGGCGTCGAAGCCGTGGTTGAACCAGCGGAAGAAGCGGTCCGACACGCCCAGCAGCCCGGTGCGCAGCGGCCCGTGGCCCTGGGCCACCGGTGGCTTCAGGATGGTGGCGCACAGCGCCGGGGTGAGCGTGAGCGCCACGAACACCGACAGCGCCATGGCGGCGACGATGGTGATGGAGAACTGGCGGTAGATCACCCCCGTGGAGCCGCCGAAGAAGGCCATGGGCACGAACACGGCGGAGAGCGTGACGCCGATGCCCACCAGCGCGGGCGTGATTTCCTTCATCGAGGCGCGCGTGGCCTCCTTGGCCGGCTGGCCCGTGTCGTGCATCACGCGCTCCACGTTCTCGACGACGACGATGGCGTCGTCCACCAGCAGGCCGATGGCCAGCACCATGGCGAACATGGTCAGCGTGTTGATGGAATAGCCCGCTGCCGACAGCACGCCAAAGGTGCCCAGCAGCACCACCGGCACGGCGATGGCCGGGATCAGCGTGGCGCGCAGGTTCTGCAGGAACAGGAACATCACCAGCACCACCAGCGCCATGGCCTCGGCCAGCGCCACGGCCACCTCGTGGATGGACGCGCGCACGAAGGGCGTGGAGTCGGAGCTGACGAAGTAGTCGATCTTGTTCGGGAAGTAGGGCTTGAGCTCGGCCAGCTTGGCGGCCACCGCGTCGGACACAGCCATGGCGTTCGCGCCGTCGGCCAGGATGATGCCCATGCCCGCGCCGCGCATGCCGTTGAGCTTGGCCTGGATGGACAGGTTGTCGGCCGCGAGCTCGACGCGCGCCACGTCCTTGATGGTCACGACCGCGCCGTCGGTGGCGGTCTTGAGCACGATGGCCTCGAACTGCTCGGGCGTCTTGAGCTTGGTGCGCGCCGTGATGGTGGCGTTGAGCTGCTGGTTCTTCACCGCCGGCAGCGCGCCCAGCTGGCCCGCCGAGACCTGGGCGTTCTGGTTGTTCAGCGCGGCCACCAGGTCGGAGGGCATCAGGCGGTACTTCTCCATCTTGGCCGGGTCCATCCAGATGCGCATGGCGTAGAAGGTGCCGAAGACGTTGATGTCGCCCACGCCCTCGATGCGGCCGATCACATCGACGAGGTTGCTGTTGATGTAGTCGCCGATGTCCACCTCGTCCATGTCCGGGTCGGCCGAATAGAAGCTGTAGGTGACGAGGAAGTCCTGCCCGCCCTTGTTGATGAACACCCCCCGGCTCTTGACGGTGTCGGGCAGGCGGTTGACCGCGCCCTGGATCTTGTTCTGCACCTGCACCTGGGCCACGTCGATGTTGGTGCCTGGCGCGAAGGTCAGCGTGATGCGCGACTGGCCCGAGGCATTGCTGGTCGAGTTCATGTAGAGCATGTTGTCGATGCCCTTGATCTGCTGCTCCAGGATCTGCGTGACCGAGTTTTCCACCGTCTCGGCCGATGCGCCGGTGTACTGCGTGCCGATGGTCACGCGCGGCGGCGCGATCTCGGGGTATTGCTCCAGGGGCAGCGTCTTGATCGACAGGGCCCCGGCGAGCATGATGACGATGGCAATGACCCAGGCGAAGATGGGCCGGTTGATGAAGAACTGCGCCATGGCCGTACCTCGTCTACCGGGCCGCGCTGCTGGGCGCGGGCGGCTGGCCGGGCGGGCTCTTGCGCTCGGCCTTGGCGTTCATGTCCATTTCCACCGGCTTGACCGCGTTGCCCGGCTTGACGCGCTGGAAGCCCTCCACCACCACGCGCTCGCCCGTCTTCAGGCCATCCTGCACCAGCCACTGGCTGCCGATGGCGCGGTCGAGCGCCACGTCGCGCTTCTCGACCACGTCGCCCGCCTTGACCACGAGCACGCTGGGGCGGCCCGTGAGGTCGCGCGTCACCGACTGCTGGGGCACCAGCAGCGCGTCGGGCGCCAGCGCCGTGGGCAGCAGCGCCTGCACGTACATGCCGGGCATGAGTTCGCCCTTTGGGTTGGGCACCACGGCGCGCAGCGTGACGGTGCCCATGGTGTCGTTGACGATCACGCCCGAGAACGCCAGCTTGCCCTGGTGCGCGTATTCGGTGCCGTCGTCCAGGCGGATGCGCACGGGGATCTTGTCGCCGTCCACCCTGGCGTAGCGCCCTGCCGCGATCTCGCGCTGCAGTTGCAGCAGCTCGGTGCTCGACTGCGTGAAGTCCACGTACAGCGGGTCGAGCTGCACGATGGTGGTCAGGGCGCCCGCCTGGTTGGCCGTGACCAGCGCGCCGGGCGTCACGGCGGACAGCGCCGTGCGGCCGGCGATCGGTGCCTCGATGCGGCTGTACTTGAGGTTGATGCGCGCGGTCTCCAGGCTGGCCCGGGCCACCGCCACGTCGGAGCGCGCCTGCGCCGCCGCGGCCTGGCTTTCGTCATGCGCCTGCTGGCTGATGGCGTCGATCTTCACCAGCTCGGCATTGCGCCGGGCCGTGGCCTCCAGCGTGCGCGCGCTGGCCTCGGCCTTGGCCAGCGCGGCCTGGGCGCTGGCCTCGGCGGCGCGCAGCGCGGCATCGTCGATCTGGTACAGCGGCTGGCCCTGGCGCACCAGCGCGCCTTCGGTGAACAGGCGTTTTTGCAGGATGCCCGAGACCTGGGGGCGCACCTCGGCGCTCAGCGAGGCGCGCGTGCGCCCGGGCAGCGCGGTGTCGAGCCGCTGGTTCTGCTGCTGCAGCGTGACCACGCCTACCTCGGGCGCGGCCTCGGCGGGGGCGGGCGCCTCGCCCTGCTTCGAGCAGGCGCCGAGCGCGCCCGCGAGGAGCAGCATGCACAGTGCCGCACGGCCCTTGCCGCGTCGGGGCCGTGCGGCCGTGAGGAGCCGCGCGGGCGGGTGGGGGCGCAGCGGAGGGGGCGCGGCATCGTGCATAGAAGTGGTACGGAGTCGTTGGGGGGCGCCACGGTATTGTGCGGCGCACATATTTCCTGTTTGTAAAGCGGCCCGGGTCAGGAGGCCGTCTGGAACGCATACCCGCTGCGCGTTTGCTTGGCCTGGTACATCGCCTGGTCGGCGCTGCGCATCAACGCCGTAAGCGTATGGCCATCCCGGGGGCTGCAGGCGATGCCGGTGCTGACACCCACGGCGAGCGCCTGGCCCTGGAAGTCCACCGGCTGCCGCACCGCCTCGGCCAGATCGTTGGCCAGGGCCGCCAGGCGCTCCCCGGGCAAGGGGTCGGCCAGCAGAATCACGAACTCGTCGCCGCCCAGGCGGGCGACCACGTCGGCGGCGCGCACCTGGGCCTGCAGGCGCGCGGCCACGGCGCGCAGCACCATGTCGCCCGCGTCGTGCCCGTAGCGGTCGTTGATGGGCTTGAAGCGGTCCAGGTCGAGCAACATCAGCGCATGGGGCAGGCCGTCGGCCAGCATGCGCGTGGCGCTCTGCGCCAGGCCGGTGCGGTTGGCCAGGCCGGTCAGCGGGTCGGTGGCGGCGGCCTGGGCCAGGTGCTCGGCGTGCAGGCGCAGCATGGCCTGGGATGCGCGCAGGCTGCTGATGCGGCTGCTCAGGGCAATGGCGAACACCACCATTTCCGCCGCCACGCCGATCTGCAGGCCGTTGGCCAGCACGAACGGCGCGTCGATGACCTGCCAGTTGACCAGCACCACGCCCAGCACCGACAGGAACAGCAGAGCCTGGCCGCCCAGGTACCAGCGCGCGGGCACGAAGCCGCGCCGCATGGTGACCACGGCCGCCACGGTGGCCAGCAGCGCACCCGCGCTGGCCAGGAGCTCGTTCAGCGTCTGGGCCATGCCGAAGCGGCCTGCCAGGCCCAGCAGGGCGGTGCCCACCGCCAGCACGGCAACGGCCTGCACCAGCCGGTCCAGCCACGGCACCTGGCGCGTTTCGAGGAAGCTGCGCGCGAACAGCGTGCCCAGCAGCAGCCAGAGGCTGGGCAGCACCACGTTGCCGCGCTCAGGCCACCAAGGCCCGTCGCTCCACAGGTAATGGGCCGCGTGGCCGTTGAAGCTGGCCAGCGTCAGCAGGGCGAACGCGCACTGGCCGATGTAGAAGCCGTAGGCAGGGTCGCGGAAGATGGCCGCGAGCACCAGGTTGTAGACCAGCAACGCCAGCAGGATGCCGTAGCAGATGCCGTCGAACAGCCGCTTGTGCTGGCGCCACTGCAGGTATTCGGCGGTGTCCCAGACCGACAGGTCGAGCGTGGCGGCCGTTTCGTCCAGCAGCCGGGCGTAGACGGTGTAGGTGCCCGGGCCGGGCAACTGCAGGCGCAGAAGATAGCGCTCGCTGCCCAGCGGCCGGGTGGCGAAGGGCTGCGACAGGCCGGTGTGCACTGGCGGCGCCAGCGCCTGGCCGGCGGCGTCGAACGGGCCGTAGAAGCGCACGTCCTTGAGCGCCGTGGTGTGCGTGGCGAGTACCCAGTCGCCAGTGGCCGCGCGCTGTGTCAGTTCCATCTTGAACCAGTGGGCCTGTGCGCTGCCGCCGCGGGGCTGCGGGTGCGGCGCGGGCACGAAGCGCGCGGCCTGGGCCGGCGCGCGCACATCGTCCAGCGTCAGCGTGCCGCTGGCGTCGGCAAGCCACTGCAACTGGCCGGTTTCGCCGAGCAGCAGCCCGCGCGGGTGCGCGTCGAGCACGATGGGCGCGGCCCACGCAGCCGCCCAGTGGCCCAGCAGGAAGCCCAGCAGCAGGTAGAGGCGAAGCAGCTTCATGGAAAATAGTAAGAGTACTCACAATGTAACCGTGTGTGCGCCGTGTTTGGGCGAGCCGGTCGGCTTTTGCCGGTGCACGCTGCTTCGCGGAACCTGCCATGAACGATTTACCCGAAGGCACCCAGCGCGTGGCTGCCGCGCTGAAGGAAGCGGGCCACCCGCACGCCCCCGTGATGCTCGACGGCGCCGCGCGCACTGCGCAGCAGGCGGCCGATGCGCTTGGCGTGGCGCTGGGCCAGATCGCCAAGAGCATCATCTTCCGGCGCAAGAGCGACGACGCGGCGGTGCTCGTCATCACCTCGGGCGACCGGCGCGTGGACGAGAAGAAGGTCGATGCCCTGGTGGGCAAGACGGGCCGTGCCGACGCCGACTTCGTCAAGGCGCGCACCGGCTTCTCGATCGGCGGCGTGTCGCCCGTGGCCCATGCCACGCCGCCGGTGACGCTGATCGACCGCGAGCTGCTGCGCTTCGACTGGATCTGGGCGGCGGCGGGGCACCCGCACGGCGTGTTCCAACTGCGTCCGCAGGACCTGCAGGGGCTGACCGGCGCGCCCCTGGCCGATGTGGTGCAAGCGCTATGAGAACTACCAAATTGCTAGCTGCTCACGCTTGCCAGATAAGCGCTGCAGGCCAATTCGATGCGCAAAGCACGGAACCCGTACCCTCGCCCTGCGTCTCGGTGTGCCGCATGAGCGCCGACCGCAGCCACTGCGAGGGGTGCTTTCGCACGCTCGACGACATCCGCGCCTGGTCCCAGGCTGGCAATGGCGAGCGGCGCGCCATCTGGGCCCAGGCCCTGCGGCGCGCCGGCATCGCGTTGCCCCAAGGACTGGCATGAAACGACGCCCCCCTGAGCGGCTGCGCCGCTTCCCCCCGCTCTCGCAGTGCTGCGCACTGCGGGCAGGGGGACGCCGCCAGCGCGGCGGGGCGGCCCTTGCGCGGCGTCTGCTGGCCTGGGCCGCGCCGGTTGCATGGGCTGCGGGTGGTGCGTTGCGCTTTGGAAAAACGGCATGAAAGGAGCCCCGCGATGAAGGAAATCACCTTCCACCTCGATTTCGTCTCCCCCTACGCCTGGCTGGCATTCGCGCAGTTGCCGCAGGTGCTCGAAGGTATCAGCCACCGCGTGGTGTACCGCCCGGTGTTGCTGGGGGCGCTGCTCAAGGCGCACGGCAACCCCGGACCGGCGGGCATCGCGCCCAAGCGCGACTGGACCTATCGCCACGCCACCTGGCTGGGCCATAGCACCGGGGTCGGGCTGGACATGCCCGCGCGCCACCCCTTCCACCCGCTGCCGCTGCTGCGCCTGGCGCTGGAATGCAGCCAGGACGGCAGCATCAACCGCTTCACGGCGGGCGCCATCCTGCGCCACGTCTGGCAGGGCGGGCACGACGCTCTCGACCCGGCGCGGCTGGACGCGCTGCGCGCCGAACTGGCCGAGCAACTGCGCGGCGACCCCGAGCAGGCCAGGCAACTGCTGCGCGCCAACACCGACGCGGCGGCGGCGCGCGGGGTGTTCGGCGTGCCCACGTTCGAGGCCGATGGCCGGCTGTTCTGGGGCTACGACAGCCTGCCCATGCTGCGCGCCAGCCTGCTGGGCGATGCGTGGTTCGCCACGCGGTGGGACACGGCGGCCGAGGTGCCGAACGGCTTGGTCAAGTAACAAGGCTTGCAGCCTTTTCGCCTGATTAGCCTCTTACCTCAGACATCCGCAGAGCTCTCAATGGCAGCGGCCCGGAGCTTGCCAGCGCCCGCAGCAGCCTGGGCAGCATGGCAGGCAGGTCGAAGCGGCGGTTGAACCGATA